>Ga0074045_10000111_pt1 | contig 69294 bp, 56 predicted proteins | sample BogForMeECP23OM2_FD_94442 | JGI IMG/M metagenome (GOLD analysis project Ga0074045, IMG submission 94442) | Bog forest soil microbial communities from Calvert Island, British Columbia, Canada - Bog Forest MetaG ECP23OM2 | ecosystem: Environmental > Terrestrial > Soil > Wetlands ... | reverse complement strand
TGCTGCTGCTGCTGTTGCTGTTGCTGCGGAGGAGGCTTCTTTTCCGGCGGCTTCTGGAGCAGCTCCTCGAGCTCGGCCCTCAGCCTGGCCCAGTCCGCGGCCCTGGGGTCCATGCGCGAGCCCAGTTCCACGGCCGCGAGCGCGTCGCGCACGGGCCCCTCAGGCACCTGCTGCTCGGCGGAGAGCAGGTGCTGGCCCCAGTTGACGGTCTCGCGGCCGAGCTCCGACCAGTCGGGGGCGCTGCACTGCTCCCGGGCGGACAGTCGGCCGACGATCTTGGACAGCGACGCCGCCGGATCCACCGCGCTGTCGGCGCATGCGCGGGCCGCGCCGAGCAAGAGGGCCGCGGCCAGCGCTGCCGCCGCCGCGGCGCGCCTCGGCGAGGACCCGGGAACCGGCGCGACGCTGAGGCGGACATCCCTCGACTTCGGCCGGACGGGGAACTCGATGCAGAAGCTTGCAAGGAGGCAGACGAGCGCCTGGGCCAGCGCCCACTGGTAGCGCTCGACGAGCCGCACGGCGTTGTGCTCGACAAAGCGGCCCTTGCGCCCCGCCTCGACCGTGGAGGCGAGAACCTGGGCCAGGTCCACCCACCCGCTGGCGTCGGTGTAGACGCCGTGGGTGGCGCTCGCCAGCTCGCGCAGCGTGTCGCTCTCGAGCCTGGAGAGGACGACCGCGCCGTTCTCGTCCTTCATGAAGCCGCCGGCTCCGTCCGGTATCATGCCGCCGCCCTCGGTGCCGACACCCAGGGCGATCACCCGTATCCCGCGCTTGGTAAGCTTGCCGACGGCATCGCGCCAGTCGTCGTCGGTGGCCCCGCCGTCGCTCAGGATGATGAGGAAGCGGTCGGCCGACGAACCCCCGCTGAACGCCTCGGCCGAGGTGCTGAGCAGCTCCCCGTAGTTGGTCCCTCCCTCCGGCAGGAAATCGGGCCCGAGGTGCGGCAGGAATTCGCGCAGGATCTCGTAGTCGGCGCTTACTGGCGACTGCAGGAACGCGGTCCCGGAGAAGACGACCAGGCCCACGCGCTCGCCGTGGAGCCGGTCCAGCAGGGACTGGACCAGGAGTTTCGCCCTGTCGAGGCGGGAGGGGGCCACATCCGCGGTCAGCATCGAGCGCGACAGGTCCATGGCGACGACGATCTCGCGGGACTGGTCGAACACGGGCTCGTCGAGCCGGCCCCACTGGGGGCGGGCCAGGGCGAGGATTCCGAACGCCATCCCCGCGCAAAGGAGCAGCCGGCGCCTGGAGGAGCGCTGGGGGGCCTGCGCGCCGCCGGAGAGGCTGACCGTCCTCAGGCCGGCGTGGGCGCGCATTATCTTCGGGTGGGCGATCCCGGCGACCCGGCGGCTGCGCAGGAGCTCCCAGACGAGGAGCCCGGCCGGGGCGGCTAGGAGCCAGAGGAGCTGGGGCCACGCGAAGGTCATCGTTGGCGCGCGAGCCAGGCGCCGGCCCCGAAGAGCGCGAGGCCGGGGACGGCGAGCCACGGAAACAGCTCGGTCGTCAGCAGGTAGCTCTTCGCCTGGAAGTCTATCTTCTCGTTGGTATCGATCGCCGCGAAGGCCGACTCGATCGTGCCGGTGTCGGCGGCCCTGTAGAAGCGCCCGCCGGTCGCCTGCGCGATCGACTTCAGCGCGTCCTCGTCGAGGTCGGCCAGGATGCGGCGGGAGCCGATCCTCTTGCCGGTGTCGTCGAATATGGGGAAGGGGACGAGCCCGTCCTTGCCGGCGCCTATGGTGTAGACCGGGATCCCCCTGGCCTTGGCGAGCTGCGCGGACTGGCTGGGGCTCAGGAGGCCCATGTTGTTGGCGCCGTCCGTCAGCAGGACGATGAAGGCGCCCTTGCGCCTGCCGTTCTCCTCCTCGTTCGACTGCTCGAGGCGCGTCAGGGCCACCCCGAGCGCGTCGCCTATGGCGGTCCCGTCCTCGATGAGGCCTATCCTCATCCGCTCGAGCTGGCGCGCGAGCCACTCGTGGTTCGTCGTCAGTGGGGCGAGGGTGTAGGCCTTCCCGGAAAAGACGACGACCCCGATCCGGTCCGACGGCCTCCCCTCGATGAACGCCTGGATGACCGGCTTGATCGCCTGGAGCCTGTTGATCCCGACGCCGTTCTTCTCGTAGTCCTCGCTCAGCATCGAGCCCGAAAGGTCGATTGTCAGGACGATGTCGTATCCCTGCGAGCGCACGTCGCGCTTGTCCTCGACCCTCTGGGGCCGGGCCAGGGCCCCGATGACGAGCGCGAGCCCGGCCAGCGCGCATCCCGCGGTCCAGTTTGACGCGGCCGCGATCGAGGCCCGGTGCCAGGCCGCGGCGAAGGGGATCAGGAGCACCGGAACGCGGGCGCGCCCGCGCAGCCACACGGCTAGCGGCAGGGCCAGGGCGGCGGCGAGCCAGGTGGGGTCCGCCAGCCTGAGGTTCGAGGCTGCGATCGGAAACGCGAGCGGGAAGAGCGCGTGCATGGGGCTACCAGGTGCCTCGGCGCGCGCCGGAGCGCATCCGGGCGTGGAAGAAGCGCACGAGCGCCTCGAAGCGGTCGTCGGTCGTGCTGACGACGAGCCGGCTCAGGTGGCCGGGGAAGAGGGCCTCAAACGCGGCGTCGCGCCTGGAGCGCCACTCGGCGTGGGCGGAGCGGTCGGCCTGGCTTCCCTCAAGCGTGAGGAGGCGGCCGGCCGAGGGGTCGTACGCGATGATCTGGCCCTCGCTCGGCAGCTTGCGCTCCCAGGGGTCGTCCACCCGGAACCCCATCGTCTGGTACCGCCTCCGGAGCACGGCCCACCCGTCGGGCTCGGGCCGGGGCGCAAAATCGCCGAGCCACAGGAGGATGCTGTGCTTGGGGGCCGCACGCGCCACGAATCGCCAGGGAATCTCCGGCGGCGGGCTGGCCGGCGACGGGGCCGGGCGCCCGATCAGCGAGGCCGCCGCATGGAGGATCGCGCCGCGGCCGCGCACCGGCTCGCGGAAGATGGGCCCGTCTGGCGTGGCGTGGACGAACCCGACGCGGTCGCCGTTGACGGCGCCAAGGAGCATCACGAGGCCGGCGAGCTCGAGGAGGGCCTCCCTCTTCGACTGCGAGGCCGAGCCGAAGTCCAGCGTCGGCGAGTCCTCGAGGACCAGGAGCAGGGTGACCTCCCGCTCCTCGACGAACTTCTTGCGGTAGGGCTCGCCGAGCCGGGCCGTCACGTTCCAGTCGATGTCGCGGACGTCGTCGCCGTACTGGTAGCGCACGACCTGGTCGAACTCGATGCCGCGGCCCCGGAAGGCCGAGCGGTACTGGCCGCTCAGGATGTTCTCGACCGCGTGCCGGACCCGCCACTCGAGTTGCCGCAGGAGCGCCAGCGGATTGCGGACCTGGCTGTTGCCGGGGAGCATCAAGCGGGCGGAACCGGCGTCGTCGAGACCACCTGGGAGATTACCGCGTCAGTCGTGATCTCCTCGGCCTCGGCCTCGTAGGTCAGGCCGAGCCGGTGCCTGAGCACGTCGGGCGCCAGCTCCTGCACCAGGGCGGGCGACAGGTAGTCCATCCCGCGGAGCCAGGCCAGGGACCGGCCGGCCTGGTAGAGCGCGAGCGAGGCGCGCGGCGACGCGCCGAAATTTAGCCGCCTCTGCGAGGCGTCGGGGTTCTCCGAGAGCGTGCGCGTCGCCCGGACGAGGGTCAGGATGTAGCTCTGGACGACGGGGGAGACGTGTATCCGGTCGACCTCCGAGCGCAGCGCGAGAAGCTCCGGCCCGCTCGAGACGGCGTTCAGCGACGGCTGCTGGGTGACCTGCCCCCACCGCTGGACCATCGTGGACTCCTGTGCGGCGCTCGGGTAGTCGACGAGCAGCTTGAAGAGGAAGCGGTCCGTCTGCGCCTCCGGCAGGGGATAGGTGCCCTCCTGCTCGATCGGGTTCTGGGTCGCCATGACGAAGAAGGGGCTCGGCAGCGGGTGGGTCTGCCCGCCGATCGTGACCTGCCTCTCCTGCATGGCCTCAAGGAGCGCGCTCTGGACCTTCGCCGGCGCGCGGTTGATCTCGTCTGCGAGGACCAGGTTTGCGAAGATCGGGCCCCGGTGGGGGCTGAAGTCGCCGGACTTTGGCTGGAAGACCATGGTGCCCACGACGTCGCTCGGCAGCAGGTCCGGGGTGAACTGGATCCGCTCGAACTGGACGCCGAGCGATGACGCCAATGACTTGACCAGCAAGGTCTTGGCCAGGCCTGGCATCCCCTCGAGGAGCACGTGGCCGCCGGCGAGCAGGGACACGAGAAGCCGTTCGATGACAGCCTCCTGGCCGATGACGGCCTTGCCGATTTCTTCGCGGAGTTTCTGGGACCAAGCTGGGCCTGAAGACATGTTGGAGCTGGGGGTTCGAAGATGGGAAGGAAATCCTTGGCGGGAGTTTGGGGGGACGGGACCCCGGCGGCGAGAAAATGGTTCCGGGCTATTCGAGTATTTCGACCGGATCGCCGACGCGGAGCAGGCCCGACTTCACCTCGTGGACGAGGTTCTGGCCGAAGTTGACGAGGGTCGGCTCCGCCAGGTTGCGCCGGTAGCCCGCGAGGGTCCGCAGGGGCTCGGCCCCGCGCGCTCCGGTGGCCTGGTCCGTTGTCGTGATGACGCAGCGCCTGCACGGGCCCGCCGAGCGCAGAACGATGCTGCCGATCCTGATCCGGCTCCAGGCGTCCTCGGCGTAGGGTTCGCATCCCGCCACGACCAGATTCGGGCGAAAGCGGTCCATGGGGACGGGCCGGCCGCCCGTCGCCTCGATCCGGCGGTTCAGGTCGGCGACCGAGGCCTCGCTCACGACAAGGAAGGGATATCCGTCCGGGAAGCCCACGAGGTCTCCCTGCCGGGCGCGCGCCGGGTTCAGCGGCCGGCTGAAGGCCGGGCCTATCCTCGCGAGCCTGCAGGGCGTCCCCAGCACCGCCCCCAGCCACGAGGCAGCGGCGTCCCCGCAGTCCTCGGCAAGGAGGCCCTCGCTCGACCAGACGCGCACGCGCAAGACGGGCGCTTCCGGGTCGGGGGGCCTCCGAACGAGGATCTCGCCGAAGCTGCTGGCGCGGAGCGTGAGCGCGGATCCGTCGAGAAAGGCGCCGACCAGCGCCATCCGGGGCACTTCCCGCTGGGTGAGGAAGCTGCCCGCCGGGTCTGCGACCAGGAAACGCCGGTCGCCGACCGGGCCCAGGGAATCGACTTCTGCCGACTGGACCGCAAGCCCGCGAAGCGACTTGACGGGATGGATGTTCAGTGCCGCCAGGTGCATGCGGGCGCGGGCGTCAGCTCCTCTTGCCGACCTCGCGAACCTCGGGCTCGACCCGCTCCGGCGCCTTCAGTTCCTTCGTGCCCTTCGCCCCGAGCTCTTCGAACCGCCTGGCGCGCGGCAGCAGCTGCTGCTCGAACGAGCCGATGGCCGAGTTGAAGTGCCTCACGGCGGCCGCGAGGCCCTTTGAGGTGCTGTCCAGGTGGTCAGCGAAGGTGGAGATCCGGTCGTAGAGCTGGCGCCCGAGTTCGCTCACCTCCTCGGCGCTTTGCGAGACGGCCTCCTGCCTCCAGCCGTACGCCGCGGCCTTTAGGAGCGCGACCAGGGTCATCGGGGTGGCGAGGAGCACCTTCTTGCTGATCGCACGGTCCATGATCGAGGGATCGGACTCGACCGCCGCGGCGAGGAACGAGTCGCCCGGCAGGAACAGGACGACGAATTCCGGCGACGGGCCGATCTTGGACCAATAGTCGCGGCTCGCCAGCGCCTCGACGTGGCCGCGGACCTTCGCCGCGTGCTCCTTCAGCTTCTCGAGGCGGCGCTCGGGATCGGACTCGGCGGCGGCCTCGCGGTACGCCTCGGTGGGGGCCTTGGCGTCCACGACGATCGCCTGGCCCCCGGGCAGGGACACCACGAGATCCGGCCGGCTTCGGCCTGCTTCGTCGTCAAAGACCCGCTGCTCGGCGAAGTCGCAGTGCTCGGTCATGCCGGCGAGCTCGACGACCCGCCTGAGCTGGACCTCGCCCCAGGTGCCCGCCGTCCTCGTCGTGCTGAGCGCCATCGAGAGCTTCGTCGTCTCCGCGTGCATCCGCAGCTGCGCCGCGCTCAGCGACTCGAGCTGGCGGCCGAGCTCGCCGTAGGCGCGCTCCCTGCGCTGTTCGAGCTCCGCTATCTTCGAGTCGACCTTCTCGAGCGATTCGCGCAGGGGCTTGACCAGGGAGTCGATCGCCTGCTGGCGCACGGCGAGGTCGCCCGCCGACTTGTCGTGGAGCAGGGCGAAGGACTGCTCGGCGAGCTTCAGGAAGTCGTCCCGGTTGGCCCGGAGCGCGGACGCCGAAAGCTCGGAGAACTCCCCCTTCAGCCGGTCGTGGGCCGAGCGGAGCTCGGCCACGCGGGCCTCGGCGCCGGCCCTCTCGGCGGCGAGGTCCGACCCCAGCCTTGCGCCTGTGGCCGCGAGTTCCGCGCGTGCGGCCCTCTCTGCGGCCAGCTCGGCCGCCAGCCGGGTGTTCTCGGCGGCGCCCGCCCTGAGGCGCTCCATGAGGGCGCCCCTGCGGCTCCACATGAGAAACCAGCCAAATGCGGCGCCGCCGGCAAAGGCGAGGACAGGGAGGAACACGTTCATGCAAGGAGGTTTGACACTGGCGGCCTCCCTCTGCAAACACACATCATGTTCCAGCCGTGTCTGAAGGGGGGGAATCCGGTCTGATGGCTACCGATCAACCCGCCGTCCAGGACGGGGTCCAGCAGCCCCGGAGTGTCCTCGTGGTCGACGACGAATACGGGCCGCGCGAGTCGATCGCGTACACGCTCGCAAACTCGTTCTCGGTCGAGACTGCGGACCGTGCGGCCGTGGCCCTCAAGAAGATACGCGAGAAGCACTATCATGTCGTTGTCCTCGACATCCGGATGCCGGAGATGGACGGGATCAAGGCGCTCGAGGAGCTGCGCAAGATAGACCCCTACGTCTCGGTCATCATTCTCACGGGGTACGGGATGCTGTCCACGGCGCAGCAGGCGATGCTCGGCGGCGCGAACCAGTACCTGCGTAAGCCGCCGGACATCACGGAGCTGCTCGACGCCGTGCGCCAGCAGGCGGAGGCCGCGCAGCTCCGGCGCCAGCAGGCGAAGATGTCGGCGGACGCAATCGCGCTCAACGCGGCCCTCAAGAGGGAGATCGAGTCGAGCGAACCGCAGATCTGGCAGGCCAGGGCCTCCGTCGAGCTCGTCCACGACCTGAACAACCCGCTCACGGTCGTCATCGGCTACTCCGGGCTCATGGTCGAGGAGGCGAACAAGCTCGCCCAGCAGAACCCGACGATGGGCAAGAGGATGGCCGATTATGCCGTGATCGTCGAGAAGGCCGCTGAGTACTGCCACCACCTTTCCGAGAACTGGAGGATGGCGTCGAAGAAGGTCACCGACTTTGCGGCGCTCGACGTGGTGGCTGTCGCCAACGAGGTCAAGCAGGTGATCTTCTTCGGGAGCGCCGCCGTGCAGGTAACCGGCGCCCCGGAGGCGTGGATCCGCGGCTCGAGGTTCGAGCTCATGCGGGTGTTCCAGAACCTGCTTAAGAACTCGATAGAGGCGGGGGCGGCGAGGGTCCTTGTCGAATTCTCGTCAAAGGCGGGCAACGTCATCGTCGCCGTCGCCGACAACGGCCCCGGGATGGACGAGGACAGGATCCACCGCGTGACGCGGGGCGGCTTTACGAGCAAGGAGAACGGAATGGGACTTGGCCTGAGCATCTGCCGCCACCTTGTGGGCACGCATGGGGGCATGTTTGCCATCGAATCGCAGCCGGGTGCCGGGACGACGGTTCGGCTGTCGTTCCCGGCATTGACCAAGAGGTGACCGACCCAACGGCGCGCCAACGGGCATGGGTAACCCCACATTGACCGAGGACCTCGAGCGAATCTGGCCGGCTAAATTTGGATCCTGGGCCGAGCGCGCACCGAGCCAAAGGGCACTGTGCCGGACCGTCAGGGAGATTCCGTGGAGGCTAAGGCCCCCGAACGTGGAGGCCGTTAAGGAGGTTCTGCGCGAGTGCGCGCTGCACAGGACCCCGGTCTGGCCCATCAGCCGGGGGTGCAACTGGGGCTACGGCTCGCATCTACCCGCCCGCGACGGCTCCGTGATCCTCGACCTGAGCAGGCTCGACGCGGTCGGAGACCTTGACCGCGCCTCCCTGAGCGTGAGAATCGAGCCCGGCGTCACCCAGGCTGGGCTGCACGAATTCCTGCGGAGGAACGGCCCGGACCTCACCTTCAACGTCACGGGTGCGGGCAGCGAAACGAGCGTCTTGGGAAACGCGCTCGAACGCGGGGTCGGCTACGGCGGCGAGAGGGACCGGGAGGTCTTCGCGATCGAGGCACTCCTGCCGGACGGGACAGTCGTGGGACCCGCGGCCGGGCGCAACCACAAGTCGAGGCCGCAGCCTGCGGGCCTGTCCACGGACGAGCTGTTCTTCCAGAGCAACTTCGGGGTCGTGATTGGGGCGCGTATTCGCCTTAGGATTCGCCAGCAGGCCGAGGATGCGTTGGTTATTCAGGGCCCCTTTGATTCCTTGATAGCCACGCTAAGGCGAGCGTACGAGCAGCAGCTTATCGCGAATCCGACCCATGTCGCCGAGCCAGGAAGGACCCAGCGCCTAGGCTTTGGTCTTCTCCGGGCGCTGTGGAGCCGCGATCCCACTCCGGAGGAGGTCGAACGGTGCTTCCCGGAGCAACACACGTTCACGGGCCTTGTGTCGGTCTGCGGGCGCCGGCGCGTCGTGAACGCGGCCTGGAGGGAACTCAGGAGTATCGCGGGTCAGGGGTTGACTCTCCGGCGGGCCAACGCGCGCACCCTTGACCTCGCCGCGAAATGGCTGCCTCGCGTAGGCGCTCGGTATCTGGCCGCCAGGCTCATGGCGATGCGGCCGATACTGGCGCTGACCTGGGGCGAGCCGAGCGACGCCGGCATGACCGCCCTGGACGGATACTCCGGGGGCGATCCGGATCTTGCCAGTCGCGGCGCGGTCTATGGCAACGCCGTTTCCTCGTTCGACCCGGCCGAGGCGAGAAGAGCCGAGGTCATCGTTCGGAAGCACTGGAAGGACTGCGCGTTCACCTGGATCCTCCTCGACTGCCGCAGCATGCTGACGATCTACACGCTCCACTTTGACGATGCGGAGGCCCCGGAGGCCCAGGCCGCGAATTCCTCGATTGTGCGGGACCTGCGGACGGCCGGGCTGCCGCCTTACCGCCTGGACATCAACACGCCGGCCCCGCCGGGGGCCGAGGCCATCGTGAAGCGCCTGAAGGCCGCCTTCGACCCGCTGGGTCTGATCGCGCCCGGACGATACGAGGCACTATGCGCCGACGCGTAAAAATCACGGGAATCGGCCCGGTCACGCCCGCCGGAATCGGCCGCGAGAGCTTCTTCAACGGAATCAACGAGTGCTTGAGCCGGACCCGGGAGGTTACGAGGTTCGACCCGCGGGGCGGCCCGTTCGTGGCGGCGGAGATACCTGATTTCGAAGTGGACGATTGGGTTGCTGATCCCGGAACCCAGAAGAGGATCCCGCGCCAGACCCAGTTCGCGATCGCGGGAGCCATGCTTGCGCTGGCCGACGCCGGCGTCTCGGTGGAGGAGTTAATCGGAACCGAACCGGTTGTTGTGAACGGAAGCTCGCTATCCGATCCGGAGCTTACTTACCGGATGATTGCGGGAGTGGTGACCAAGGGCCCCCGGCATGCGCTCCCTACGGCAATCTACGAAGTCCAGACGAGCTCGATAGCCAGGGCCATCGCCAGGCTGCTTAAGACTAGGTGCCGCACGGCCACGCTCCAAAGCGCATGTTGCGCAGGGCTCGACGCAATCGGCCACGGCATGGAGATGATTGCCAGCGGCCAGGCCGATATCGCGCTGTGCAGCGGGACCGAGGCGCCGGTTTTCAATCAGCCGATGGTGGAATTTGGCCTCGCCAAACTGTCGCCGCGAAACGCGAGAAAACCCTCCGAGATGGGGCGTCCGTTCGATCTCTGGAGGAATACCGGGGTCATCGGGGAGGGCGCCTGCGTGCTCCTCTTGGAGGGAGAGGACAGCCCGCGCCCGCCCTACGCGTGGATTGACGGATATGCCTACAGCAACGACGAGGAGGGCGCCGATGCGAACGGATTGACGTCGTGCATGAGGATGGCGCTCGCCAACGCGCGACGCATGGCCGCCTCGGTCGACCTCATCAACGCATGGGGTCCGGGCCACAGGGAGATCGACGCTGCCGAGGCCCGGTGCCTTTTGGGTTTCTTCGGGGAAAGGCTGAGGGAAATCCCGTCTGTTTCGCTGAAAGGGGCCATCGGCAATCCGCTGGGCGCGGCGGGCAGCATCCAGGTGGCGAGCGCAGCACTGTCGCTTAAGACGGGCCGTGTCCCGCCAACGGTCAACTGGGAGACGCCGGACCCGGAATGCCCCCTGAACCTAGGTACCCAGGCGCGCGACGTGGGCTGCACGGTCGCCCTCGTGAACGCGCACGGCCTCTGCGGGACAAACGCGTCAATGGTGCTTAGCAGAGCATGAACCTGACCAACCTCGTAGCGTTTGTCGCGTGCCTCGGCGTTGGATGCGGCGTGCTCTATGCGAATCCGAAGCGCGGGATCAACCGCGCCTTCTTCCTGGTGTCGCTCGACGTCGCAGCATGGCTTCTGAGCCTTGAGTGGCTCACATATCCGGCGAACCCGAACCCTGTGCTCTGGCTTCGAGTGACGAGCGCCATCGGGGCGTTCATACCGTTCCTGCTATGGATCATCAAGGACTGCGCAATCGGCGGGGAATTCGGCTGGCGCAGCGTTCGAGACGGCTGGGCGTGGCTTACCGCGGCCCTTGCGATGGCCGCTCTTTGCTTCACCCATTATTTCATCCCTGCCGGGTCGACCAGAGAGCATCCGACGACCGGGTTGGGATGGACCGTCTACGCCGTCGTGACTGCGGCGAGCTATCTTGTCCTCCTTGTGCAGACCACGATGAGCCTGCGGGGGCGGACGGGCATTCAGAAGATCGAGCTGCAGGTGCTGCTGGTGGGCGGGGCCGCAGGGGGGTTGGTAGGCGTCGCGCTGTCGGTACTGGGGCAGGTGCTCAGGAATCCAAGGCTGCCTCATCTGATCCCCATCGTGATCTTCACCTTCTACACGATGACTGCTTGGGGAATCACGACCCAGAAGGTGTTCGACGCCCGCCACCTCTTCCGTTCAGGGATTCGAAACGGCCTGTCCCTTTTCATTGTCGCGGCGCTGATCAGCCTGGCGATGCTGATCGATCCGGATTTGGTGGCCCGCCCCGTGACAGTGATCTTATGCGCTCTTGTGATCACGGTAGTCTTCGAAAAATTCAACGTCCAGATCATCAAGGCGACGCAGTTGGGAGGGGACCGAGAGACGGATGCTCTTCGGACTGCCATTCTTGCGGCGGGCAGGGACGAGTTTGATCACGACGTCCTTGTCAAGCGGTTCAGCGGGATCCTCGGGACATGGGCCCGTTGCGAGCACGCCTATTTCCTCAATGAGGGAAAGGACGGCTACAGCTGCCCGCAGTGCACGCTTCCCGCGTCCTCCGCCGCGGCGCTTGAACTGCGTCGACTGAAATGGGCGACTCCGGAGAGCCTGCAGCGCCAACGCGAGGCTCCGGGCCGGACGGAGCTCGCCTCATTCATGCGGGCACACGGCCTCGGAGTCCTCATTTGCGCGCCGGGCGACAGCGGCCTGGTCCCGTTCATCGTCGCGCTTTCTGTGCGCTGGGATCGTACTCCGTTTACGTGGAACGAGATTAGGCTGCTGCAGGAGTGGGCCACGATGGTTGAGAATACGCTCTCGCGAATAAGCCTTACCAGGCAGGCCCGCGAGTCCGAGCAACTGAAGACGGCCGGCCTCCTGGGAGCCAGCCTCGCCCACGAGATCCGCAATCCACTCGTGACGCTCAAGACGATCGCCCAGTCGGCAAAGACACGCTACAACGATCCCGAGTTCCGCCGGCTCCTGATCGAGCTCGTGCCCGCAGAGATCGGCCGCATCGAGGACCTGGTCAGCGGCCTGATGGACTTGGGACGGCCGCAGCACCCACATTTTGAGAAACTGCGGCTGAACGAGGTCGTGGAAACGAGCGTCAAGCTGGTGCGCCCGAAGGCGCTCGACGAGTCCGTCGATCTCAGCTGCACCCTGGATGCCGACCCCGACGAGATCATCGCGGATCGGGCGTTCATGCGACAGATCATCCTGAATTTGGTAATCAATGCTATCCAGTCTGTTGCGGGGATCAAGGGGGACCGAAGGGTTGTTGTCGGCACAAAGGCTGGAAACGGATCGGTGGTCCTCGAGGTGACGGACAACGGTCCGGGAGTGCCGCAGGAAGTTCGCGAGAGGCTTTTCCAGCCCTTTACTACCAGTAATAAGACGAGTGGAATCGGCTTGGGCCTCGCAATCACCGCCGACTTGGTGAAACTGCACCACGGACTTATCGCCTATGTCGCGGGAGGCGAATTCAGCACAACCTTCCGTGTAACACTTCCATGTCAGCAACCTTTATCCTAACGACGCGGGACGCGGATCTGGCCGCGGATTGGGCCCGGCAGCTGCCGGCCCCCCCGCTCGCGCCCCTGCGCGGGGACCCGCTGCAAAGGGAGCTGCAGCGCCCCGGGGCACGGGTGTGGATCCGCGACATCTGCGACGGCGACTCGCAGGGCAGTGCGCATCCCGACACGGTGGTGATCGTCGTCGGCGAGCCTCGGAGCGTGCCATTCGAAGAGGCGAAGCAGGACCGCACGAACACCTACTGCGTCTCCTATGAGGAGAGCCGGACGCAGCTCAGGAGACTCGCTCCATTGGCCGCGGAACTGGCGCAGAGCAGGGCGGTCCTGTCGGTCCTTCAGGGCCGGTCGCGGAGGGCGGATGGCGCGGCCGCTGAAACTGCCGAGGCCGGGCGGCGGACGCTGGACGAATTCGAGTTCATGGCCGGGGCGATCGACCACTTGGAGGACAGGGCGCGCGTCATCGAGGAATTCCGGCGCGGGGCCCGGGCGCGGATACGCTCCTCAAAGGTCGTCGTGTTCCTTCGCGACGAGAAGCGCTACGTCGCGGACCAACAGGGCTGGGAATGCGCCGCGAGCCACGAGCTGGTCCGCTGGCTGCAGGAGCACGCGGCGATCGTCGAGTCGGCCACCTTGGACTCAGTGGAGAATCCGATGACGGAGGCGTCGATCCGCCAGAAGCTCGGCGAGTGGAACTGCAGGCTCCTTGTGCCATTGGAGGCCGAGGGGACACTCGACGGGTGGGTGGTCTTCGGCCCGCGCGCCGACGGGCGCCCGTACTCCTCCGCCGACCGTGACGACGCCCTGATGCTAGTCAGGATGCTCTCGCGCCTCCTCGGCCAGCACAAGCTGCTGCGCAACGCCCTGGGCGCGCAGCTGGACGCGGTGCTCGTGCGCAAGTACGGCCCGAAATTCTGCGTGATCGGCTCCTCGGGGAAGACCGACGAGACGCTGCCCGTGGAAGTGCGCGAAGTTGCGAGCCTGACATTGCGGGAGGGAAAGAGGAACGATCGCGACTTCGGCCGCATCCGGGTGGCTGCAGGCCCGATTCCGGAAACAGGCGGGTGCTGGGTTTGGTGGGACGATTTCGCGCTCACCGCGGATTCGTCGGCGCAGAGGCGCGAGGCCGAGCGGCACCAGATCCTGCACGATCTCGGGATCATGATCTCACACGAGCTCGCCAACGCAATGTTCTCGGTGAGTACGTATTTCCATCACGCCCGGCGCCAGAGACCCTCCGACGACCCCGGTTATCCGCTCATCGACAGGGTGCGCCAGGACTTGGAGAGGATGAAGGCGATGCCGCAGCTGCTGAGCACGCTTTACGAGATGTCCAAGCAGCCGGCGGAGCGAGTCGACATGAAGCAGGTCGTGGAGTCGGTCGCAAAGGAGGTTGGGGGCCTGGCGATTACTCCAGACTCGGGCCCGGTCATCTGGGGGTACGAAAAGCACCTGCATGACGCGTTGCATTGGCTCTGCCACGAGATCATGGAGACCAGGGACCGGACCGAGCCCGCTGAGCAGGGCACGAGAGTCAAGATCTTGCTGCAACAGCGGGGCCGGGATGACGACGCGATCTGCCTGCTGACGATCGCCTATCCCGGTCTGAGGGTCGACCAGATCAAGGTGGGCGAGGCGACGACGACCGGGGAATACCCGACGGTGCCGGTGTTTCTCGCCCGCGAGGTCATCCGCTTCCACTACGGCACCGTGCATGTTGGGCAGGGCATCGACGGATCGGAGCTGATGATCTCGCTAAAGTCGCGGCGCGTCAGCGCGATCGCCGAGGTGGAATCTGGAGCAGCCAAGCAATCCGCGAAGGAGGGCGCGGCCCGCTTTGAGCCCGAGGGAGATTCGGCGTCGGGTGACGCCGAGGCCATGCCGGAATCGGCATGAGCACGATGCAGGACGGCTGGGAGGCCGCGCTTTCAGCGTGGGCCCAGTCTGAGGATGACATCAAGGCCCTCGTGCAGATCGGGTCCCGGGCCCAGAAGGGTGCAACGGTCGACTCTTGGTCGGACTACGACTACCAACTGATCACGACGCGGCCTGGGCGATACCGGGGCGGATCCTTTTGCAAAGCTCTGGGCCCTTGCTGGGCGTGTGGTTCGCACGTCGCATTCGGGAACTCGGTGAAGGTCACGGCCGTATACGAGGACGCGCTGGAGGCCGACTTTGTGGTGCTCCGGCACCTTGAGGTGCTGATCGCAACGACGGCTCTGCGCTGGCCCGGAACTGAGCGCCTGTGGCCACGGGTGATGCGCAGGGGCGTTGCAGACCTTAGGATCGTTGCCGCACCCGGATGGAGGATCATAAAGGGAGGGGCGCCTTGGGAGAGGCGGTACTCCCGAATCAGGCCCTACCGCGCCTCGATGACCGAAAGCGAGTTCAGCGGCCTTTGCGGCAACTTCTGGGCACAGCTCGTGTGGGTCGCAAAGAAGGCGGCGCGCGGGGAATACCGGGCAAGCCAGCGGGGGATCCACGAGCACCTTGTGGATAGCAGCCTACGCATGCTCCAGGAGGAGGCCCTCCTCGGCGGCCGGCCCGCGCATCCGCTGGGGCGCCACGCCGAGATCTGGCTTACGGGCGAGCAGCTTTCCGGGACGGCCTTCGCCACGCGCCCGGACCACGCCACCCTCATGAACGCCGTCGAGCAGATTGCGGGCACTTTTTCAAGGTCGTCCGCTGCCGTGGCCGCCGCAAAGGGCTGGCGCCGCCTCGAACACGCCGAGGTTCGCGCATGGCTCGCCGGGCCGGGCCGCGTCAAATCGACTGAAACAGCTCGGCGATGACATCCTCGAGCGGAATGTCCTCGATCGTGATGTCGGCGACAGGGCCGGCTGCAAGGACCTCCTGGGCGACGGCGACCACCTCGTCGCTCGAGACCCTGAGCGTGTATGTCCCGTCGCGCTCGCGCACGGTCTCGCCGTAGCGCGAGCGCCAGGACTCGGGGAACGTCGAGTCCTTCGGCGCGAACCGGACGACCTTCTTCCGGCTGCCCGAGCCCGATTCCAGCCTGTCGAGCTTGCCGTCGTAGATCTTCACCCCCTTGTGGATCACGATGACCCGCTCGCAGAGCTCCTTGATGTCCGCCATGTAGTGGCTCGTCAGGAGGATCGTCACCCGGTGCCGCAGGTTGTAGTCGCGCAGGAAGAGGCGCACAGCCCGCTGGGAGACGACGTCGAGGCCGATGGTCGGCTCGTCGAGGAAGAGCACCCTCGGGCGGTGGATAAGGGCGGCTATGAGCTCCATCTTCATCCGCTCGCCGAGCGAGAGCTCGCGGACCATTACGTTGAGCTTGTCGGCCACGCCAAGCAGCTGGACCAGCTCGTCGAGGGTCCTCTTGTAGTCGGCCTCGTCGAGCCCGTAGATCGCCCGAAGGAGCGCGAAGGACTCGATCGCCGGGAGGTCCCACCAGAGCTGGTTCTTCTGCCCGAGCACGAGCGCGAAGATCCGCCGGTACGCGTTCTCGCGCTTCACCGGGTCGAACCCGGCGACGCGGGCCGTGCCCGAGGTCGGGAATATGAGGCCCGAGAGCATCTTGAGCGTGGTCGTCTTGCCCGCGCCGTTGGGCCCCAGGAACCCCACGAACTCGCCCTCGCCTATCGAGAACGTGATGTCGTTCGCGGCCGCGGTCTCGTCGTATGTCCGGTTGAACAGGCCCTTCACGCCGCCCCAGAAGCCTGGCAGCTTCCTGTAGGTGCGGAAGATCCGCGTGAGGTGTTCGACTTCGATCATCGCTCGAATGACCAAAGCACAACTGACAGCCTAGATCGAACCAAGCTTCGAGAAATCCAGCAGGGTGTGGCTGATGAAGCCGGCGTCCAGGGCCGCGCGGTCGGTCAGGGGCTCGTCGGGGGACGTGTCGTTGCCCAGCTTGAAGACAAGCCGGTGGGTCCCGTCCTCGGCCTTCGGGCTGAAGAGCCCCGGTATCATGACCCGCGCCGGCACGGTGCGCCGGACCCGGGCGTCGGCAGGGCAGGGGTCGGGGAAGTTGACGTTGTGGACGATGAAGCTGCGCGCGGGGGTCTGGGCGGCGAGGGCGGGCGCTATCCGGGCCGCGTGGCCCGCCGAGATCTTGAGGGTCGCCATCAGCCTCGGCTCCGGGCGACCCCCGGCGAGCTTCAGGCGCTCGTATTCCGCAATGGACAGGCTCTGGGACAGCGCGATCCCGGGAAGCCCGTGGAGCGCGCCCTCGCAGGCCGCGGCCACGGTGCCGCTGCCGAGGATGAAGCCCAGGCTCGCGTTGAGCCCCATGTTGATCCCGCTGAGGACCGCCTCGGGGGCGAAGGGCAGCAGGTGGTCTATCGCGATGTTGACGCAGTCGCACGGGGTCCCGTCGACGGTCCAGGTCGGGCACCCGAGCCCGCAGTCCAGCCGCTCGGACTGCACGGCCCGGTTGCGCGACTTGGCGGCGCCGATCCAGCTCTGCTCGGCCTTCGGGGCGACGACGCCGAGCTCGTGGCCCGCGGCGAGGAGCGCCTGGACCAGCTCGAAAAGGAAGACGGACTCGATCCCGTCGTCGTTCGTTACGAGGAGCCTCACACCCTAGGATTGCACGGGGGCGGCCGGCGCCTCTGGGGCGCCCTTCTTGGCCTCGAGCTCCTGCATGGCGGCCCTGCGGGAGAGGCGGACCTTGCCGGTGCGCTCGTCGACGCCGATGCACTTGACCGTGATCATCTCGCCCATCTTGACGACGTCCTCGGTGCGGCGCACGCGGAAGTCGGCCAGCTCCGAGATGTGCACGAGCCCCTCCTTGCCGGGCGTGCACTCGACGAAGCAGCCGAAGTCCTTGATGCCGGTGACGCGGCCGGTGTAGAGCTTGCCGACCTCGATCGGCGCGCCGCCGCCCCCGCCGCCGGGGCCGCCGGCGCCGCCGCACAGGCCGTCGATCTCCTGGATTGCGCGGGCCATGGCCTCGGCGTTGTTGGAGTAGATGTAGACCTTGCCGGAGTCGTCCTCGGCGATGTCGATCTGCGCGCCGGTCGTCTCGGTGATGCGCCGGATGGTCTTGCCGCCGGGGCCGATGAGGAGCCCGATCTTCTCGGGGTCGATCTGGATCGTCTGGATGCGGGGCGCGTACTTGCTCAGGCTGGCGCGCGGCGCGGGCATGACGGCGAGCATCTTCCTAAGGATCTCAATCCGCGCGTCGCGGGCCTGTGTTATGGCGGCCTTCGCGATCTCGAGCGGCAGGCCGTTGATCTTCAGGTCGAGCTGGAAGCCCGTGATGCCCTTGGTCGTTCCCGCGAGCTTGAAGTCCATGTCGCCGAAGTGGTCCTCCTCGCCGATGATGTCGGTTATCGTGACCCACTTCGTGATGGACCCGTCCGGGGCGTTCTCGGTCATGAGGCCGCAGGAGATGCCCGCGACCGGGGCGATGATCGGGACGCCGGCGTCCATGAGGGACAGGCAGCCGCCGCAGACCGAGGCCATCGAGGTCGAGCCGTTCGAGGCCATGATCTCGGAGACGACGCGGATCGAGTAGGGGAAGGCGTCCTCGGGCGGCAGGACGGGCACGAGCGAGCGCTCGGCGAGCGCACCGTGGCCGACCTCGCGCCGGCCGGGGGCGCCGAAGCGGCCCGTCTCGCCGACGGAGAACGGCGGGAAGTTGTAGTGGAGCATGAAGCTCTTCGAGGTGGCCCCGCCCGTCAGCCCGTCCATGTCCTGGGCCTCCTTCGTGGGGCCCAGGGTGGTGATGACGAGGGCCTGGGTGTCGCCGCGCTCGAAGAGGGCGCTGCCGTGGACCATCGGGAGCGTGTCGACCTCGCACGAGATCGGGCGCAGGGTCTTCGAGTCGCGCGTGTCGGAGCGGACGCCGCGCTCGAGGACGGTCTTGCGGTACGCCTTGTACTGGAGGTCCTCGAAGACGACGTTCAGGTCGACGTCGGTGAACTTGCCCTCGCCGAGCTCGGCCGCGAGGGCCGCCTTCGTCTCCGCCTTGATCGCGGCGACGTTGGCGGATCGGATCGCCTTCTCCTTGCCGAATATCGCGTCGGGGATCTTCGGGCCCGCCACGCGCTCGATGATCGCGCGGGCCTCGGGCGAGGCTCCCACGAGGGCGAAGCTCGCCTTGGGCTTCCCGGCGACGGCGACCAGGTCCTTGATGGCCTTGATGATCGGCTGGATGGCCTTGTGGGCGAACTCAAGGGCCTCGATGAAGCGCTCCTCGGGCAGCTGGTCGGCGCTGCCCTCGATCATCAGCATGTCCCTCTCGTTGCCGACGTAGATCAGGTCCAGCGACGACGAGAACATCTGCTCGATCGTGGGGTTGGCGACGAACTGGCCGTCTATGAGCCCGATCCGGGACGCCGCGATGGGCCCGTTCCAGGGGATGTCGGAGATCGCTAGTGCGGCGCTCGCGCCGTTGACCATCGCGATGTCGGACTCGTTCTTCTGGTCGGCCGAGAGGAGTATGCCGATCACCTGGACCTCGTTCAGGAATCCCTCCGGGAAGAGAGGGCGGCAGGGACGGTCGCACAGGCGGGAGGTCAGGATCTCCTTCTCGGTGGGCCGGCCCTCGCGCTTGAAGTAGCCCCCGGGGAACCGCCCCGCGGCGTGGTACTTCTCGCGGTAGTCGACCGTAAGGGGGAAGAAGTCCTGGCCGGGCTTCATCGTGGCCGCGACGGTCGCGGCCACGAAGACGTTGGTCTCGCCGATCGAGACGTTGACGGCGCCGTTGGCGAGTTTCGCGAGGCTGCCTGTCGAGATGGAGATCCCGTACTCCGGGATGTTGACCGTGTGTTTCTGGTTCATTTCTTTGGTTCCTGTTTCTCTGGATCGTCGGGACCCGGCGCACTTGGAAATGCGGCCCGGGGCGGAATGTTTAATGGATTGCAACCCGGCGCGCGGGCCGGGAGTGCTTTCGTCGGTCTCGCAGGAGGCTCGAGAGATTTCCGTTTGGCGCCCCTGTGTCATTGGGGCCTGCCGAGGCGGCAAACGGAAATGCCCCGGACCACTGCCGAGTGTCGATACGACAACGGGCGATCCGCGGATCGGATCGCCCGTTTGCCGAAAGCGTCATTTGCGCAGGTTTAGCTTCTGCAGCAATTCGTTGTATTTTGGCAGGTTGTGAGTCTTGAGGTAATCGAGCAGCTTGCGGCGGCGGCTCGCCATCTGCAGGAGCCCTCGGCGGGAGTGGAAGTCCTTCCGGTGGGTGCGGAGGTGTTCGGTCAGGTGGTTGATGCGGGCAGTGAGCAGTGCGACCTGCACTTCGCTCGAGCCGGTGTCCTTGTCGTGTATCTTGTACTCTGCGATTATCTCTGGTTTTGCGGCTGTTGGCATTGTTATTTAGTTGAATTGCACGACTGTAGGGGGCCCTTGCAGGTCCCGTGCCGCCCGCACCGCCAGGGGGCGAACCCGGGCTTAGCCGGCGTCACCGTTCCGATCCGGCGGGGTGCCGAACCAGTCATGGCAGGACCCCCAACTGACGGGATCCCACTGACGCAAGGGAATAACATCAAAAGCCGGATAGTGCGGCGCAAGCCCAAACTTCGCGCCCCCGTCACCCTTGGGACAGGTGCAGGCGCGCGATCCTGGCGCATCCGGGCAGCCGGCGTATCCTCTCGAGGATCTCGTCCCGGTTTAGGAAGAGCTCGTTCCTGACGACCGCGTGCGTGGCGTGGACCAGCAGCCGCCCCCGCTCGTCTATGCGGACCGCGTTCGAGTACGAGGCGTTCGCCGGCCCGACGATCTGCGGCCAGGCGTCCCGAATGGCCTGCTCGGCCGTGGGCCGCCCGATCCCGTGCTTCGAGCAAAGGCTGTCGACCAGCTCGGCGACGTCGAGCGCGGGGCGCCTGCGCATGCGCCTCGGGTCCTCCGAAGGGATCCCGCGAAGCGAGGCTATCAGGTCCTCGGCCACCGCGCTGAATCTGTGGGGCTCTCCGGGCATGTCGAGAAGGACCCGTATGCCCCGCTCCGGCCCCTTATGCAAACCTTAGCGGCCGCGGGGCCGCCCAGCCTCGGCGGTCCCTCAGGGACAAGCGGGCGCGGTCGGGGAAGGGCCTCGCTCGGTGCCCCTCTGTCAGGCTTCGCGCGCGAGCACCGCCCGCACGGCCTCGAACACCTGGCCGACCGAGAGCCTGCGCACGCAGCAGGTCCGGTACGAGTCGCCGCTGACGCACGCGTCCGGGGCCGCGCACGGCGAGCACGGCATGGGGGGCACGATCTGCGCGTGGCCCTGCCCGTGGGGCCGGAACAGGACCGGGTTCTGGGAGCCGTAGAGGGCGACGACGGGTGTTCCGACGGCCGCGGCCACGTGCATGGGGCCGCTGTCGTGGCAGAGGAGAGCCGAGCTCGCCCGGGCGAGGGCGGCCAATCCGGGGAGGGACGGGGGATCGCCGAGCGCGAGGACGTGCGCCCTGGCCAGGGCGCGGATCTGCGCGACCAGGGGGCGCTCCCGCGGCCCGCCGGCGAGGACCACCTGGGCGCCCAGCTCGTCCTGCACGCGGTCGCAGACCTCGGCGAACCTGTCGGCCGGCCAGATCCGGCTCGGGCTCCGGCTGCCGGGATGGACGAGGAGGGTCTTGCCCTGGGACCCGACGAAGCGCCGCCACTCGGCGACCTCCGGCTCGCGGGGCACGAGCCGGATCTCGCGGGTGGCGACCGGTACGCCGGCCGGCCCGAGCGCCTTCAGGTAGTACTCGCTCATGGGCTGCGCCTCGTGGACGTCCTCGGGCTCGTAGGCGACGTCCGTGTACATGGCCCGCAGCTTGAGCGGGTGCGACCCGTGGTGGAGGCCGATCCGCACGCGCGCCCCGCTAAGCCGGCCGATGAGCGCGGTCCGCTCGGTGTTGTCGATGTCGAGGACGTGCGTGTAGCCGGCGCCGCGGAGCCGGGCGATGAAGCCGGGCCACGCGAGGGCGCCCCCCGGGGGCGCCAGCGTGGCGTCGACGTCCGGGTTGAGGGCGAGGATCGCGGAGTAGGGGTCCTCGACCAGCGCCGCGACGTGGGCCCCCGGCCAGTGAAGCCGAAGGTTCCTGAACAGGGACCCAAGCAGCACGATGTCCCCGAGGTAGCGCCTCCTGATGACGAGGATCCTCGGGGCCGTCGGCATGGATCGGTGCGGGGGGCGGCTCCCTGCCTAGACGGCCTCGGCCCTCTGCTGGTCGTAGAGCGACCTGTAGAGGCCGTTCGCCGAGTACAGCGCGGCGTGGTCGCCGCTGGCGACTATGGAGCCCCGGTCGAAGACGAGGATGAGCGAGGCGTCGCGGATCGTGCTGAAGCGGTGGGCGATGATGAGCACGGTCTTTCCGACCACGAGCTTGGCCTGCGCCGCCTGGATGGCCGCCTCGCTCTCCGAGTCGAGGGCGGAGGTGGCCTCGTCGAGGATGAGGATGGGCGCGTTCCTCAGGAAGGCGCGGGCGAGGGCCAGGCGCTGCCTCTGGCCCCCGGAGACTTTCGCGCCGCGCTCGCCGACCTGCGTGTCGTAGCCCTGCGGGAAGGCCGAGATGAAGTCGTGGGCGTAGGCGTTGCGCGCGGCCTCCTCCACGTCCCCGCGCGTGGCGTCCTGGCGGCCGAGGAGCAGGTTGTTGAAGACGGTGTCGTTGAACAGCACGGGCTCCTGCGAGACCACGGCGATGTTGCGGCGCAGGTCGGCCAGCCGAAGCCTGCGCACGTCGATTCCGTCGACCGAGACGCTGCCCCGGCCCGGGTCGTAGAAGCGCGGGACCAGGTTGGCGAAGGTGCTCTTGCCCGCGCCGCTGGGGCCCACCAGGGCGCATATCGTGCCGGCGGGGATCCGGGTGGATATCCCCCGGAGCACCGGCTCGTTCGGGTTGTACGCGAACTCGACGCCCTCGAAGGCGATGTCGCCGCGGATCCGCGCGACGTCCACGGGCTCGGCGGGATCGGTGATCGACTCAGGCTCGTTCAGCACCTCCTCCAGCCGCTGGAGGGACGCGCCGCCGCGCTTGAGCTCGTTGTTGACGGAGCCGAGCTTCTTCAGCGGCTCGTAGCTCAGGAAGAGGGCGGTCAGGATGCCGAGGAAGCTGCCGCTGTGCACGTTGTAGCGGTAGGCGTACGCGAACGTGATCGAGATCCCGATGGCCGAGAGGATCTCGATGCTCGGGGTCAGCATCTGCGCGTACTTGACGACCTTCATGTTGGCCCGTACGAGCTGCGCGCTCAGGCGGGCGAACCGGTCGATCTCGTGGCGCTCGAGGCCGAACGCGCGCACCTCCCTCGCCCCGGCGATGTTCTCGGAGAACCGGTCGGTGATCGTCCCGGACTGCGCCTGGAGCAGGATGGCCCTCGAGACGAGCTTCTTGCCGACGTAGCGGATGGGGAAGACGGCGACCGGGACGGTGAGCAGGCAGACGAGGACGAGGACGAGGCCCTGCTCCTGGTAGGCGAGGAGCGCCATGGCCGCGATCGTGCTGACGAGCGTCGCCGGCTGCTTCACGAGGTCGTTCGAGATGACGGTGAGGGTGTTCTGGAGCTGGTTGGTGTCGTTGAGCCCGCGCGATATGAGCTCCCCCGTCGACAGGCGGTGGAAGAAGGCCAGGGGCAGGCTCTGCAGCTTGCGGAAGTACTCGGTCCTGATCTGCTCGAGGATGCGGACCCCTGCGTACTGGATCAGGTACGTGTTCAGGTACCCGGCGACGCCCCTGACGGCGAAGACCAGGGGAAGCCACATCGCGATCGTCCAGACCTGCCACGCCGTCAGCCGCGGCCGGCCGGGCGCGGCCTGGGCGGGGGCGGGCGCCGCCTGCGCCGCCGCCTCCGGCTGGGCGGGCGCCGGGGGCAGCACCCGGTCGAAGAGGCGGTCGAGGTCGAAGAGGCGGTGCGCCCGGGGCTCGGCGCCTCGCACGGGCACCGGATCCGGCAGCAGGACCCTCGGCACCACGTACTTGATCATGAGCGGCATCCCGAGGCCCCCGGCGGCCCCGTAGAGGATCCCGCAGAGCACGCCGCCGGCGAGCGCGCCGCGGACCTTTCGCAGGTACTTGAAGTAGGGCAGGAATCGCTTCATGGGGTCAGTCCCGGGACGCCCGGACATCGAGGGCGTCGCGAAGCCCGTCGCCGAGGAAGTTGAGAGAGAAGAGCGTCACGGAGAAGAGCGTGCCCGGAAACACGAGAAGCCACCAGAACTCTTCCATCTTCTCCGAGCCGTCCTTGATGAGCACCCCCCACGAGCTCATCGGGGCCTGGACGCCCAGGCCGAGGAAGCTGAGGAAGGCCTCGAGGAGCATGACGGCCGGGATCGTGAGGGTCGTGTAGACGATGACGGGGCCGAGCACGTTCGGTATCACGTGCCTGAAGATGATCCGCCTGCGCCCGAGGCCGAGCGCCCGAGCCGCCTCGATGTACTCCATGCGCTTTATGGACATCACCTGGCCCCGGACGATGCGCGCCATCGTGAGCCACTCGACGGCGCCTATCGCGAAGAACAGCAGGAATATGTTCCGGCCGAAGAACACCATGAGCAGGATGACGAAGATGGCGAAGGGCAGGGCGTAGAGGATGTCGACCATGCGCATCATGACGGCGTCCACCTTGCCCCCGAAGTAGCCCGCCACGGCGCCGTAGGTGACCCCGATCGCGAGCGCCACGAAGGTCGCCACGAGCCCGACCATGAGCGAGATCCTCCCGCCGTAGAGCGTCCTCGCGAGCAGGTCGCGCCCGAGGACGTCGGTCCCGAGCCAGTGCGCGGGCGACGGCGGCACGGCGCCGAGGTCGAGGTTCTGGGCCTCGTACGACTGGGAGAAGAGCGGGCCGGCGGCGCACGCGAGCGCGAGCGCGGCGAGGAGCAGGCCCCCGGCCAGGGCCAGGCGGTTGCGGCGCAGGCGCCGCATCGCGTCGCCCCAGGGCGAGTGGCCGCGCTCGGTGTCGGCGGGATTCATTCGAATTTCAGCCTTGGGTTGAGCCACACGAGCGCGATGTCGGCCACCAGGTTCATGGCGATCAGGAAGGCCGCGTAGAGGATGACCGTGCCGAGGACCAGCGTGTAGTCGCGGTTGAACGCCGAGTTGATGAACTCCCGGCCTATCCCGGGGATCTGGAAGATGGTCTCGATCACGAACGAGCCCGTGACGATGCCGGCGATGGCGGGCCCGAGGAACGAGACGACTGGGGAGAGGCCGCCGCGAAGGGCGTGCTTCATGATGACGCGGCTCTCGGTGGCGCCCTTGGCCCGCGCGGTCCTGATGTAGTCCTGGCTCAGCACCTCGAGCATCCCGCCGCGCGTCAGCCGGGCGATGTAGGCGGCGTAGACGAGGCCCAGGGTGAGGCTCGGCAGCACCCGGTCGATCGGCCCGTACCAGCCGGACGCGTTGAACCACCCGAACTTGATGGCGAAGACGAGGATCAGGAGCGGCCCGAGGACGAACGTGGGTACGCAGATGCCTACCATGGCCACGGACGAGCAGAGGTAGTCGATCCAGGTGTTGCGCCGGACGGCCGCCAGGACGCCCAGGGGCAGCCCCATCCCGAGCGCCACCCCGATCGACAGGAGCCCGAGCTCGGCGGAGACCGGGAGCTTCTCGGCGATGATCTCGTTCACCGAGCGGGTGGGGTACTTGAAGGAGGGCCCGAGGTCGCCGCGCAGGAGGCTCCAGCTGTAGTCCAGGTACTGGCGGTAGAGCGGCCTGTTGAGGCCGTAATGGGCCTCGAGGTTCCTCATGATCTCGGGCGTCACGGCCTTCTCCGCGGTGAAGGGCCCGCCCGGCACGAAGCGGATCATGAAGAAGGTGGCCGTGATGATGACCCAGACCACGGGGACCGTCTGCAGGAGGCGCTGGAGGACGAACCGGATCATGGGCCGGACGCTCCGGCGGGCGCGGGGTGCGATTCGGGGATGGGCACGGCTGCGGTTCGCCCTGGCGGGGTCAACGCGGCGCGCCGGCCATCATCGCGTCCCGTCGCCCCTTGAACTCGCAGCCGGGCTTCCACTGCGGCCAGGCGTCCTGGCGCGCGACCGCGAGGCCGATCTGGAAGAGCACGCGCGCATCCTGCGCCGCGCCCCGCAGGTCCCACCACGGCTTAATCTCGTCGGTCACCTTGTGGTAGTCGGTGCTCACGTACTCGTCGCGCCGCATGCGCCCGTAGTCGGCGGGCTTGCCGACCACGTCGAGGCCCGACTTCGTGTAGAACGCGGGGACCCCGACCTTCGCGAACTCGAAGTGGTCGGAGCGGTAGAAGCTGCCCTTCTCGGTGTCGGTCTCAGGGACGAGCACGCGCCCGTCCTCCCGAAGGACGGAGGCCGCGAGGTCGTCGAGCGTGGAGTTGCCGAAGCCGACGACCTGGATGTCGCGCGCCGGGCCAGCGCACTGCATGCCGTCGATGTTGATGTCCGCGAGGGTCTTCGCGAGCGGGTAGAGGGGATGCCGGGCGTAGAACTCCGAGCCGAGCAGCCCCTGCTCCTCGGCGGTGACGGCGAGGAAGAGGACGCTGCGGCGCGGGCGCTCGCCCGCGGGCAGGCTCGTGAACATCCGGGCGATCTCCAGGAGCCCGGCGCAGCCGAGCGCGTTGTCCGCCGCGCCGTTGTAGATCTGGTCGCCCTTCAGCTTGGGGTTGCGCCCGAGGTGGTCCCAGTGGGCCGAGTAGATGACGTACTCGTCGCGGAGCGAGGGATCGCCCCCCTCGAGCTTCGCTAGCGCGTTGCGCGACGCGAGCGGGCGCGTCCTGTTGGCGATCGAGAACGCAGCCTTCGCCCTCAGGCTGACCGGGCGGAAGTCCTTCTGGACCGCCGCCGCCTTCAGGGCGTCGAAGTCGAGGCCGGCGGCCGCGAAGAGGCTCTTGGCGTACGCGAGGGTCAGCCATCCCTCGACCGGGACGCGGCCGGCGTCGCCGTCCGGGGTCCTGAGGGAGAAATTCTCGCGTCCCCAGCTGCCGGCGACGACCGCCCACGGATAGCCCGCCGGCCCGGTCTCGTGGACGATCAGGCACGCAGCCGCCCCCTTTGCGGACGCCTCCTCGAACTTGTAGGTCCAGCGCCCGTAGTAGGTCATGGCCTTGCCCTTGAACATCCTCTCGTCGAGCTTGGTCGGGTCGTTCGGGTCGCGCACCGGCGGATCGTTGATCAGCATGATGAGCGTCTTGCCGCGCATGTCGGCGCCCTTGTAGTCGTCCCACCCGTACTCGGGGGCGACGACCCCGTATCCGGCGAAGACGACCTCGCTGTCCCTCACCTCGACGGCGGGAGCGACGTGGCGGGACACGGCGATGTACTCGTTGAGTATCGCCGGGGTCAGGGTGGCGCCTCCCACCTCGAACGAGGCGGCCGGGGTCGAGACGATGCCGACCAGCGGGACGTCCTGGATGAACGTTCCGTCGGGGTTGCCGGGCGCCAGGCCGAGCTTGGAGAACTCCTGCTTCAGGTAGGCGACCGAGAGCTCCTCGCCGGCCGTGCCCGGCGCGCGCCCCTCGAACTCGTCCGAGGAGAGGACCCTGACATGCTCGAGCATGCGGTCCGCCGCCTGCTGATCCGGGTCGCGGGGCGGGGGCTGCGCGGCCGCCGTCGCACACGCGGCCAGGATGAGGGCCGTGCCTGGGTGAATACGCATCACGCGAGTTTTCCGCGGCCGCGCAAAATGGCAATCCCGCCTTGGCGGGGACGGGCCCCGGGGGCGGCGTCCAAGTTTGACTGATCGAAGAGGGCCGTGGCATCTTGGGCGCGGGCCCGGATAGGCGGGCGAGCTATGCCGATCTACGAATTCTACTGCCCGGACAACCATCGGATCTACCAGTTCTACGCGAGGACGCTCGCGCAGGGCGCGACGGTGCCCAGCTGCCCCGACAACCCCAGGTTCCGGATGCAAAGGATCCTGTCGCCCTTTGCGGTCGTGGGCTCGCGCCAGCGCGGGGGCGGCGACCCCGCGGAGCCCTCCGCCGCGCCCGGGCCCGCAGACCCGGCCGAGGGCGCGCGGATGGAGGCGGCGATGGGCGATATGGAGCGCGAGTTCTCGGGGGTCGACGAGAACGACCCGAGGGCCATGGGCCGGATGATGCGCAGGATGGCCGACCTGACCGGGGAGAAGATCGGCGGGGAGATGGAGGAGGTCGTGCGCAAGCTCGAGGAGGGCGCCGACCCCGATTCGCTTGAGGACAGCCTCGGCGCCGGCGAGGCCGACGCCCCCCCGGAGCAGGCCGGCGCGCCGGAGCCCCCGGGGCGCAGGCACCGCTACCGCGGCCGCAGGGGGGCGCCCGTGCGCGACCCCAGGCTTTACGACTACCCGTGAGCGGCCCCTCCGGAGACCTTGTCGCGAGGGCGCAGGCCGCGCGGAGCGCCGTGCTCGCGCAGACGGGCCTCCTGCGGCGCGAGTTCGGCCGGGCGAAGAGCAGCTGGAAGAGCGACGGGACCCGGGTGACGGCGGTCGACGTCGCCATCTCCGAGAACATCTCCAGGGAGCTCCTGGCGCGGTTCCCCGGCGACCAGGTGTTCAGCGAGGAGCTTCCCGAAGGGCCGCCCATCCCGGTGTCGTCGCGCTTCGGCTGGGTGCTCGACCCGATCGACGGGACCAACAACTTCGCCCTGGGGATCCCCCACTGCGCGATCTCGCTCGCCCTGATCGAGCACGGGGAGCCCGTGTACGGCGCCGTCTACGACCTGAGCCGCGGCGTCCTGATGCACGGCGGGCCGGGTTTCGGCATGCACGACGGGGACCGCATCGGCCGCGTCTCGACCGAGCCCGCGGGCCCGCAGACCCTGATCGGGTTCCACAGCCCGTACGACAAGTCCCAGATGGCGGGCGCGAACGCCGTCATCTCGCATTTCAAGATCCGGGGCCTCGGAAGCGCTACCCTCCACCTCGCCTACGTCGCGGCCGGCCTCTTCGGGGGCGCGGTCGACTTCAACCTCAAGATATGGGACCTGGCGGCGGCCATCCCGCTTTGCCGGGCCGCGGGCGGGGTGGTCATCTTCCTGAACGGGGAGCAGCTGCCGATGAGGGTGTTCGACGTCAAGATGGGCAGGATCGTCTACGTGGCCGGCGCCGCCCCGATGGCGGAGCTGCTGGCGGGCCTCGTGTCCTCCCGCTGACGCCCCGGCCGCCGGTGAGCCGGCGCCTCAGACGAGGTACTGCTGGAGCGGGACCGGATCGAGCACCTTCGCCGAGGGCAGGAGCGAGGAGAGCTGCGAGGCGAACCAGGCGCGGGCGGGAGGGTCGCCGTGGGTGAGGACAATGCTGCGCGCCCTGGTCTGCACGGCGAACTGCAGGAGCTCGTCGCGGTCTGCGTGGCCGCTCAGCTCGAAGCGCTCGATGCGCGCCTTCACCTTCGTCTTCACGTTCGCCGCCTCGAACAGGAAGGTGTCGCCGGGCTTCGACGCGAGCAGCCGCCCGCCGGGGGTGTCGGGGTCGCAGTACCCCACGAACCCGATCGTGTTGCCGGCGTGGCCGAGCAGGCCCGAGGCCAGCGTGTAGCTCGGCGTGCGCTCGACGACCATCCCGGAGCTTATGATGTAGAGGGCGTTCTGCCTCGGGTCCTCGCCGGGCTTGAGGGTGCGCGGCAGCGGGCGAACCTTCAGGTCCTTGACGATCCCGCGGTTGAACTGGAGGTGCTTGGTCTTGCGGCTGATCTCGTCGAAATAATCGACGAGGTCCATGCCCAGGCCCGACCCGTAGATCGGGCAGTCCACGAGCCTGCGGAACTTGCGGGCGTCGTGGACGATCGCCAGGATCTCCTGCATCCTTCCGAGGGCGAAGACGGGGATGAGGAAGGAGCCGCCGCGCTGGATCGTGTCGTTGATGGAGCCGACCAGGCGCGCCATCTCGGAACCCCGGTCCTTCTCGGCCGTTCGCGCGGTCAGGCCGCGGGTGGTCTCGGTGACAAGCGTGTCGAAGTGCCCCGCCGGGAACTTGGCCCCCGGCAGGGTGCGCTGGTTCTCGAACAGCACGTCGCCCGTGAAGAAGATCGCTCGGTGCTTGTGGCGGATCTCGACGCCCGCCGCCCCGGCGACGTGTCCCGCGGGATGCAGGGTGACCTCGACCTCGTCGCGCGCCCCCCGGAATTTCCTGGCCTGGCCGAAGAGCAGCCCGGTCAGGCGCCTCGCGATGCGGTCGACCTCCTCGTGGGTGAAGAGCGGGTAGTCGGGTATGTGCTCCTCCTCCCGCTGGCGCATCATGACGCTGGCCGAGTTGTGGAGCATGCGCTCGATCAGCATCCGGCTCGAGGTCGTCATGATGACGGCGGCGCCCGGGTGCTCCCTCATCGTCAGCGGCAGGCTCCCGATGTGGTCGAGGTGGCAGTGGGTGATGATGATCAGGTCGAGGGCCTTCCCCCTGAGCGGGCCGAGGTCCGGGGCGGCCCTGCGCCCGACCTTCTTCGGGTGGAGCCCCGAGTCGACCAGGATGTTCAGGTCGCCCAGCTGGATGAACAGCGAGTTGGCGCCGATGCCGCCGTCGCGGTTCAGGTCAATGAGCTTCATTCCCTTCCGAGGCGGGCTAGCACGCGGGCACGAGCAGGTCGAAGGGCGGAAGGAGCACGTGCACCTTCGCCCCGGATTCGTCGACGCCGTGGAAGCACCCCTGGACGCGGGCGTTTTCGCCGGTGACGTGGTAGCTGTTGTAGGAGAACTCCTCGCCGGGGGCCAGGCGCGGGGTCTCGCCCACGATCTTGTCGCCCTCGATCACCTGGCGGGTGCCGTCGCCGGATTCGATCACCCACTTGCGCCCGAGCAGCGTGACGGTCTTGTCCGAGGCGTTGCGGATCGTGATGTAGTAGACGAACGCGTGCGGCTTGTCCTCGGGAAGGCTCGTGCCGCCGTGGTGGTAGACCAGCTTGTCCAGGCGAGCGGTGAGGCCGGGGACTTCTTTTGAGGGATCGCAGAGCACTGCTACAAGGAGAGCCCGCTTGTGCCGCACCGCAAGCGGCTTTCCTCTTGATGCGGGGCTCGCGTGGGCGCACAAAGACGGGTTCGACCAATGAAGCTCGCCCTTCTATCGGTAAGCGACAAGCGAGGCCTGGCGGAATTCGCCGCGTCGCTCGTGAGGGACCACGGCTACCGGCTCCTCTCGACCGGGGGCACCGCGAGGGCGCTGCTCGAGGCCGGCCTGCCCGTGACGGAAGTCGGCAGCCACACCGGGTTTCCGGAGATCATGGAGGGCAGGGTGAAGACGCTCCACCCCAAGATCCACGGCGGGCTGCTCTGCCGGCGCGACAGGCCGGGGCACCTGGAGGAGGCCCGCCGAAACGGCATAGAGCTGATCGACCTGGTGGCCGTGAACCTCTACCCGTTCGAGGAGACGGTGGCCAGGCCCGGCGTGGACCTCGAGGAGGCCATCGAGAACATCGACATCGGCGGCCCGTCAATGCTCCGGAGCGCCGCCAAGAACCACGCGAGCGTCACCGTGGTCTGCGATCCGGCAGACTACGCCGAGGTGCTGGGCGCCCTGTCCGGGGAGCCCGCAGCGCTCGCGGCGCTGCGCCGCAGGCTCGCGCTCAAGGTCTTCCAGCGGACGGCCGCCTATGACGCCGCCATCTCGCGCTATCTCGAGTCGCAGGCGGCCGGCCCCGACATCGACGCCCTCGCGGGGTTCCCGGCGCGCCTGAGCCTGTCGTGGGACAAGGCGCAGCCGCTGAGGTACGGGGAGAACCCGCACCAGAAGGCGGCGCTCTACGGCACGTTCCACAGGCACTACGAGCAGCTCCAGGGCAAGGAGCTGAGCTACAACAACGTCCTGGACGTCACCTCGGCGACGCACCTGATCGGCGAGTTCGAGCGGCCGACGGTGGCGATCCTGAAGCACACCAACCCGTGCGGCCTCGCGAGCGCCGAATCGCTCGCCGACGCGTGGGAGATGGCCTACGCGACCGACCGGCAGGCCCCCTTCGGGGGCATCATCACCGTCAACCGCACGATGGACGCCGCGCTGGCGGCCCTGATATCGGACATCTTCACCGAGGTCATCATCGCTCCCCGCTTCGGCGAGGATGCGCTCGCGATACTTAGGAGGAAGAAGAACCTGAGGCTCCTGGTGGCCAAGGAGGGCTTGGGCGCGGACGCGATCATGGAAATCCGCTCGGTCGTCGGCGGCGTGCTCGTCCAGGACCGCGACCGCTCCGCCGACGACCCCTCGCGCTTCAGGGTCGTGACCCGTCGCCAGCCGACGCAGATAGAGTGGGACTCGATGATCTTCGGCTGGAAGGTGTGCAAGCACGTCAAGTCGAACGCGATCGTCTACTGCCGCGGCGAGCGGACCCTCGGGATAGGCGCGGGGCAGATGTCGCGCGTGGACAGCTCGAGGATCGCCGTCTGGAAGGCGGGCGAGGCGGGGCTCGACCTAAGGGGTTCCGCCGTCGTCAGCGAGGCCCTTTTCCCGTTCGCGGACGGCCTCGTCGCGGCCGCCGACGCCGGCGCCACGGCGGCCATCCAGCCCGGCGGATCGATCCGAGACGCCGAGGTCATAGGCGCCGCCGACGAGCGGGGTATGGCCATGGTGTTCACCGGGATCCGTCACTTCCGGCACTGAGGGGCGCGGGTTCGCCCGGTTCTGGATTGGCAGGAATGGGCTCATCGCGCATGGTGTGCGGATGTTCGACCCCGTTGAGAAACTGAAGGAGTTCATCCGCTTCCCGAGCGTCTCGACCGACCCAAGCTTCAGGGAGGGAATGGCCGGAGCCCAGGGGTTCGTGTCGGGGCTCCTCGCCTCGATGGGCTTCGAGGTCGAGGTCGTGAAGACGGACGTCCACCCGATCGTCCTGGCGAGCAGGGGAGGCGAGCCGGGCTGGCCCCACGTCGTCATCTACGGCCACTACGACGTCCAGCCCGCGGACCCTCTCGGCCTCTGGAAGACGCCGCCGTTCGAGCCGACGACAATCGGCAACCGGATCTACGGGCGCGGCGCCGCCGACAACAAGGGGCCTCTGATGGTCAACATCGCCGCGGTGGCGCGCCTCCTCGAGGACAATCCGGCCCTGCCGCTAAGGATCACCTTTCTGATCGAGGGGGAGGAGGAGATGGGCAGCCCGAGCTTCGCCGGGTTCCTCGCGAGCCACGCCGGCCGGCTGAGGCGGGCCGACTTCGTCTACCTGTCCGACACCGCCCTCCCGAACCCGGACCAGGTCGTCATCACCTGCGGGCTGCGCGGGCTCGCGCTGCTGGACCTGCACGTGACGGGGGCGAGGGTCGACCTGCACTCGGGCCTTCACGGCGGCGTGCTTCGCAACCCGATCCAGGCGCTGGCCGAGATCTGCGCCACCCTCCACACCCCGGACGGCCGGGTCAACGTGCCGGGCTTCTACGACGGGGTCCTCGACGTCGAGCCCTGGGAGCGCCAGGAACTCGCGAAGCTGGCAGGCGACGGCAAGGCGTACATGGATTTCCTGGGGATAGACGCCTTCTACACGCCCCCCGGCTTCTCGCCGTTCGAGTCCGTCCGGTTCCAGCCGACCCTCGAGTTCAACGGCGTCGGGGGCGGCTACCAGGGCGAGGGGACGAAGACCGTGATCCCGAGCAAGGCCTTCGCCAAGATCAGCTGCCGGCTCGTGCCGAACCAGGAGCCCGACCGGATCAAGAGGATCTTGATGGACGCCATCCGGGCGCGGGCCCCGAAGGGCGTCAGGATCGACTTCGTGGACCAGCATAAGGGCGACGCGTACGTTGTCGTCCCCCCGGGGCGGCCCAACACGCCGAAGGACCAGTCTCCCGTGCTCGCGCGTGCCTTCCGGGCGGCGGAGGCCGCCGTCAAGGAGGTGTGGGGGCGCCCGCCGCTGTTCCTGCGCGAGGGCGGCAGCGTGCCCATAATCGCCGAGATCAAGCGCGCGACGGGGCTCGACTCGGTCATGCTCGGGCTCTTCCTGCCCGAGGACAACCTTCACGCCCCCAACGAGAGCTTCAACCTCGACGTGATGAGGAAGGGCGTCGAGACGGCCAAACGTATCCTGTCCGGTATTACGTTGACTTCTTGAGGATCACGAGGTCGGCGCGGCGGTCGTGCGCCATCGTCGCCTCGTCGGCGTTCTTCGCGGCGCCCTCGAAGCCCTTGGAGAGGGTCTCGAGCTTGTCGGCGGAGACGCCGATCGAAATCAGGTACTTCTTGGCCGCGCTGGCCCGGCGGTCGCCGAGGCCGAGGTTGTATTCGGCGGTCCCGCGCCAGTCGCAGTGGCCCTCGAGGAGAAGGCGCTGGCCGGGATTCTTGTCGAGGTAGTCCTTGGCTGCCTGGAGCTTCGCGCGCTCGGCGGGCTTCACGTTGAAGCGGTCGAGGTCGAAGTAGACCGACTCGAGGAGCCCGCGGATCGTGTCCTTGTCCTCGATCACGCCGGGGGGCCTCGCCTGCAGCGCGCTCGTGTTGTCCGCCGTCGTCGGGACCTCCGTGGGCGCCAGCGTGCCCGTGCCGCCGGACTGGGGTCCGAGCGCCGTCTCGCTGGGGTTGGGGCGAACCGGCTTCTTTGAGCAGCCGGCCAGGAGAGCGGCGCTGGCGGCAACGATGCAGAGCGACTTGGAGGATAGTTTCATGTTGTGGTTAAGCGTCCGTATTCGAGTAAAAATGGTGTCTGGCAGCTTCTAACATCCTTTCGGTCGCCGCAAGGAAGAAGATTGGGTTTCAGCCTTTGCCACTTGTGCGGATAAGGCCGAGCTCGAGCGCGTGCCGGGTGAGGCTGGCGATGTCGTGGATGTTGAGCTTTCGCATCAGGTTGGTCCGGTGGTTGTCCACGGTCTTTGCGCTAATCCCGAGCTTGGCCGCGATCGCCTTGGTCGTGTTGCCTTCCGCCACCAGCTGCAGGACCTCGCGCTCGCGCTCGGTCAGAAAGTCCGGCGAGCCGCTAGTCTCTGGGTGCGCCACCACGTCCCTGAGCACGCCGATGATCTTCGGCCCGAAGTAGGTGCCCCCCAAGGCGATGGTGGCGAGGCCCTTCTTGAACTCGACGATCTCGGCCGTCTTCTCGACGAATCCGCTGGCCCCGGCCTCGAGCATCTCGCGCACGACGACCGGGTTCTCGTGGCCCGAGAAGACGAGGGCGCGCAGGCCGGGTAGGCGCCTGGTCAGCCTGCGCAGCACCTCCACTCCGTTCAGCCCTGGGAGCATGGCGTCGAGGACGAGCAGGTCGGGCTTCAGCTCCAGGCACATCTGCAGCCCCGCTTGGCCGTCGCCGCACTGGCCGACCAGCTTGTAGTTTTTGTCAGTGGAAAGAATCTCGGCCAGCATCTCACGGACCGCGGTCTGGTCCTCGATTATTACGAGCCGATGCATGCTGTGCCGTTTTTCTTATAGATTGTGCGCTGGGCCGCCGCAATCGGGGCCCGTCAACCGTTTCTCTAACAGCCATGGGGACAAGATAAAGCATGAAGTCCGGATTCCCCGCCGTCATGCGCCGCCGCAGCCCGCGGGGCCGAGGGGCTGCGGGCGGCGCCCGGAGCGCCGCAGCGACGGAGGCCGGGTCGCCTGTCAGAAGGCCGCGTTCCCCGGCGTCCGGGCGAAGGGGATCACGTCGCGGATGTTCGACACTCCCGTAGCGAACATCAGCACCCGCTCGAAGCCTAGGCCGAAGCCCGCGTGCGGCACGGTGCCCCACCGGCGAAGGTCCATGTACCAGCGGTAGTCATCGGGGTCTAGGCCGTGCCGGCGGATGCTGGCCTCCAGGAAATCCGGCCGCTCCTCGCGCTGGCTGCCGCCCACGATCTCGCCGATCCCGGGCACGAGGACGTCCATCGCCGTCACCGTCCTGTCGTCGTCGTTCAGCCTCATGTAGAACGGCTTTATCTCTTTCGGGTAGTTGTAGAGGGTCACCGGGCACTTGAACACGACCTCGGTCAGGAACCTCTCGTGCTCCGACTGGAGGTTGGTGCCGTAGGCGACCGGGTGCTCGAAGCCATTGCCGCTGTCGACGAGGATCTTGACCGCCTCCGTGTAGCTCACCCGCTGGAAGGGCCTCTCGAGGACGAAGTCGAGGCGGGCGACCAGCTCCTTGTCCACGAACTTGGCGAAGAGATCGAGGTCCTCCGCGCTTCCCGTCCGGGCCTCGCGGATAAGCGCCTTGACGAATTCCTCGGCCAGGTCCATGTCGCCCGCCAGGTCGCAGAACGCCATCTCGGGCTCGATCATCCAGAATTCGCTCGCGTGCCGCGACGTGTTTGAGTTCTCCGCGCGGAACGTGGGCCCGAACGTGTAGACCTTGGACAGGGCGCACGCGAACGCCTCGGCCTCCAGCTGCCCGCTCACGGTAAGGAACGTGGGCCGCCCGAAGAAATCCTTGGAGAAGTCGACCGATCCGTCCGGCGCCTTCGGCGCGGCGGCGGGATCGATGGTGGTCACGCGGAACATCTCGCCCGCGCCCTCGCAGTCGCTGCCGGTGATGATCGGGGCGTGCAGGTAGACGAATCCCCTTTCGTTGAAGAACTTGTGCACGGCGAACGCGAGGCGGCTTCGCATGCGGAAGACGGCCCCGAAGAGGTTCGAGCGCGGGCGCAGGTGGGCGATCTCGCGCAGGAACTCCGGCGTGTGGCCCTTCTTCTGCAGGGGATAGGCCGCGTCGGACGGGCCGACTATGGTCACCTCCTCGGCGCTCAGCTCCCACTTCTGGCCCTGGCCCTGGGAGGCGACAAGGCTTCCGCGCACCGCGACCGAGGCCCCGGTGATCAGGTGCTGCACCTCGGCGTAGTTGGCAAGGGTCGCGGGGGCGATGACCTGCAGGTTGCGCAGGCACGAGCCGTCGTTGACCTCGAGGAACGAGAACGCCTTGGCGTCGCGCCGAGTGCGCACCCAGCCCTGGACCAGGGCGCTGCCGAGCGGGGCCGTGCTGGCGAGGGCCGCCTGCACGGAAATTGGCTTTTGCACGCTGTCATGCAATGCCCCCGCGGCGCGGCTGAAAAGGAAATTTGCGCCGGCCCGGCCGCCGGGCCCCGCCCTCGGCGCCCGCGTTGATTCAAATTGGCTGCGGCTCGCTTTTGCCCATCCTCTCCGGCATGTGCCCTCGAACTCCCTCCATCGGCCGGCGGATGGCGCCGGCGCTCATCGCGCTGCTGTGCGCGGCCGGCCCGCGCGCGTCGGTCGCCGCGCCGGCGCCCCTGCACACGTCCGGAACCGCGCTGTGCGACAGCAGCGGGGCGGCCGTGGTGCTGAGGGGACTTGACATCTGCAGCCTCGAGTGGACCAACGCCGGCGACCACCTGATGGCCTCGGTCGGCCAGGCCGTCGACGTCTGGCGCGCGAACCTTATCCGGCTGCCGATCGCCCAGGACCGCTGGGCGGGCAGGATGCCGGATGACGGGTCGGGCCCCGACCGGTCGGACGGCGGCGCCGCGTACCGCGCGGTCGTGGACGCGGTTATCGCCAGGGCGTCGGCATCCGGGGCCTACGTGCTGGTCGACCTGCACTGGTCCGACATGGGGGTCTGGGGCTCCAGCCTGGGCCAGCACAAGATGCCGGACGACAACTCGGCGCTCGTCTGGCGTGAAATCTCCGCGCGCTACGCGAACAATCCCGCCGTGCTCTTTGACCCCTACAACGAGCCGCACGACGTCAGCTGGCAGGTGTGGAGGAGCGGCGGCACGGTGACCGAGGACTCGGCCACCTACCACAGCCCCGGGATGCAGGGCCTGGTCGACGTCATCCGGTCGACGGGCGCCAGCAACGTGATCGCCGTCGGCGGGCTCGCCTTCGCCTACGACCTGAGCGGCGTCGCGAAGGGCTACGCCATCTCGGGGGGGAACATCATCTACTCGTGCCACATCTATCCTGCGCAGCCCTCCGACTGGGATTCCTCGGTGGGGCCGGCGGGCAGGATTGCCCCGATCCTCATCGGGGAATTCGGCGCCGACCCCACCTCCGACTACGCCCGCTTCATCCCGCGGATGATCCGCTGGATCGAGGAGCACCGCTACAGCTCGGCCGCCTGGTGCATGCACACCGAGGCGACGCCGTGCCTGATCGCCGGCTGGACCTACGACCGGACGTACTGGGAGGGCAGCTACGTCTTCAGCTGGATGACCGGCGGCCCGGCGGCGCCGGAGCGGCTCCTGGCCGACGGGGGTGCCGGGCGCGTCTCCCTCTCGTGGGCCGCCGTGCCGGGCGCGACCGGCTACAGGGTGTACCGGTCCCCGAAGCCGGGGCACGAGGCGGACGGGGCGCCGCTCAGGGCGACCACGGGCGCGTCCTGCGTCGACTCGCCCCTGGCCGATGGCGCCACCTACTACTATCGGGTCACCGCGGTGGGCCCGGCGTGCGAGTCCGGATTCTCCGCGGAGATGGGGGCCACGGCCGGCGTGGCCGGCGGCTTCGAGGCGCCCCAGCCGGCGTTCGCGTTTTCCGCGACCGCCTCGCCGCAGACGACCGCGCCCGGCCGGCCGGTCGCCATCACGGCCAGGGCGACGGACGTCGGCAAGGCGCCTGGGGCCGCCGTCATGGTCGTCGTCGCGGTTCACGACGCCGACGACAAGGGTGTGTACCAGCACGAGTTTCCCCATCAGGAATTCGGTCCGGGCCAGGCGCTGGGCTTTTCGCTATCCTGGACCCCGCCGGCGCCCGGTTCCTACCATGTCTCGGTGGGGGCGTTCGCGGAAGGATGGTCGCCGAAGTACGGCTGGGACGAGAATTGCGCGACCATCGTCGTGCGCTGAGCCGCCTGCGGCGGCGAGCGCGGCGGACGGCGCGGTAGGCGCGGGCCCGCCCCGCCGGGTGTCCCGGGGGAGGAGCCCCGGGGATCCCCCCGGTCAGTTTGCGATCCCGCGGCCGAAGGCCTGCTGGACCTCGCGCTCGGCCAGGATGCGGCCCACCCGCATCTCGATGTCTTTCTCGTTCCAGCGCGCGAGCACCCACCCATCCTTGGTCTGGGCCGTGAAGCCGTAGCGCACCGAGCCCGTCCTCGCGCCGGGCGGCACGTCGCCGTCCCAGCTGATCGTGCGGCACAGGAACAGCGCCCGGACAGTGGCCATCCTGCCGTCGACCGTGAAGATCGACCCCTGCTTGAGCGTCGCGGCCTGGTTGGGCGAGATCTTGACCGAATCGGACGCCGGCCCGAACAGGTACCACTGGTGGGCGTCCCAGGCCAATCTCTCGATGAGGAGGGCGTGCCCTCCCTGCTCGTCGACGAGGTCGTATTCATGCCTGCCGAACCTGCCCTGCATCTCGGCGATCTCATTGATGCGGTGTCCCGATATGACGAAGTGATGCCCCGCCAGGTCGCCCTGCGCCTTCCCCGGAAGGTGGAGGGCGGGGGCCGGGACCGGGGGCGGCGGCTCGGCGGTCGGCGCCGGCGACCCGACGCCCTGGGCGAAGAGGAATACGAAGACGGCGCAGGCAACCAAGATCGTTCCCAGCAGCCGATTGTCCTGCTCAAACCAGCTGTCGAGCCCGCCGCTCCCGCCCGAGAAGATCCGGGCCAGCAGCGACGGCTCCGGCAGCCCGAAGGCGCTCTCCACTTCGCCTCTGGGCAGGTTCTTGCCCTCGTAGAACTCAACCTCGTCGCCGGTCCAGCTCACCACGAACAGCTGGCTCATGGCCTCCGCGTTGAAATAGTTCGCCTCGCTGCCGACGCGGTATCCCTCCGGAGCCTTTCCCTCAATGTATAGGATGCGGGACTGCCCGACGTAGCTTATGAAGGCGGTCCTGCCGCGCAGGGTGACCGAGTCGCCGACGCCCTGGCCGGCAGCGTCGCGGGCGCTGAGCGCGGTGTCGGGATCGAACAGGTCGAAGCGCTTCCAAATGCCGCTTTCGTACACCAGCGTCGTCGCGGCGCCGTTAGCGAGCTTCAGGTGGTACTCGTCCCAGCGGTAGCCGTCCGCCGACTTGAGCACGGACCGGCCGACGACCGTTGCGCGGTCCCCGAATATGGCACCCTCCTGCCCGATGGTGAGGGCGGTTGGGTTATTGAACCTTTGGCTGCTCACTGTTCTGGAAGAAATGCGGCACGAAGCGGCTCAGGTTGCTCGTGATCCGTCGGCAGTCCTCCCGGATGCCCAGGCCGGCCGGCTCGTGGTCCACGATCCAGACGCCGCATACCGGGTGATTGCCCTCGAACGCGGGAATGGCGGCAAGGGCCTGGTAGACGCGGCCCTCGGCTCCGTACCCGCCCTCGGTCTCCTCGACGACGACCCCGCCCTCGACCCAGGCGATGTTGGCGCCCTCGCGGCTGAGCTTGGGCTTGGCCACGTAGCTGGCGCCCAGGCGGTCCGTGCTGTCGTAGGCCGGAAGGAGGTTGGGATGCTCCGGGAACAGCTCCCAGAGGACGGGGAGCAGGCCCTTGTTGCTCAGGAGCATCTTCCATGCGGGCTCCAGGAACCGAACCGGCTCCGAGGGAAGGTGAACCGCGAACTGCTCGCGCCAGAGCCACTCCCACGGGTAGAGTTTGAAGCAGGTGTCGATGCGGACGTTGTCGAGGTCGAGGAAGCAGCGCCGCCTCGGGTCCCACCCGATGTCGCCGACGGGCACCATCCGCGTCTCGATCCCCGCCTGGACGCAGGTGTCGCGCAGGTAGAGCACCGTCTGCTCGTCCTCGGCGTGGTCCTTGATGCTGCTGAAATGGATGCTCCGGCCGTTCCAGCGCCGCCAGGCCTCGATCAGCCGCTCGTGGATGGAATTGAACTGGTCGGCCCAGGGCCGGGTGTCCTGCAGCCAGAACCACTGGGCCACGGCCGCCTCAACGAGGGCCGTCGGCGTGTCGGCGTTGTACTCCAGGAGCTTGGGCGCCGACGTGCCGTCGTAGGCCAGGTCGAAGCGGCCGTAGATGCTGAAGTCTTCGCGTTCCCACGAGTTCAGGATTGAGGGCACGGCCGGGGGCGGGATCGCGAGGCGGTCCCACCAGTCGTTCCGGATCACGGCCTCCGCCGCATCGATGCACAGGAAATGCAGGTCGCGCGCCGCGCCCTCGAGCTCGTCGACCTCGGACGCCGTGAACTCATAGCAGGCTGACTCGTCCCAGTAGGGGCCCGTCTCGTGCGAATGGTAGGTGAGGCCGATTCCCTCGACCTTCGCCCTCCAGTCGGGCCTTGGCTCGCACGCGTGCCGTTGCATCAGGACCAGGCAGAGAACCCGCCGGACGTGCTCCCGAAGCCCCCGCGCACGACGTCGATGCGGGAGGCCTCAGCCAGCGACGCCGCCTCATCGGTGGGCGATGAGATGTTGATCGGACTCTGGAACGGGTAGAGCCCCCATTGTCCGCCGAAGTAGTACATCTTCAGGTTCGAGTCATAGGAGTTGTAGCGGTGCGGGTAGAACCGGCGAAACGGCGCGTGGTAATAGCCGGCTCCCGGGATGAAATAGTCATTGATGTAGACGCACTCTGAACTGATCCGAACGGGCCTCGCGGCGCCTGACTGCGCGCAGCCGGAAAACGCCCCGGCCGACGCCCCGCCCAGCAGCACCAGCGCCAGTTTGTGGCTACGCTTCACCCCGGTCCCAGGCGCAGCTCAACCCAGCATCGCCGCCGCGATGATGATGCACACGCCGAGGATCACCGAAGCGCCGATGATGGCCGCGGCCACGTTGCGGTGCTCGATGACCTCCCTGTGCAGGTGTCCCGGGGTGCAGCGGTCGAAGACCTTGTAGCCGAGGATCGCGAGGACGACGCCGATGGCGGCGAAGAGCGCCTGATAAGCGATGGCCTGGCCGAGCGACTGCGCATGCCATCCCGGGGGAGGGGCAGCCTGGTCGGCCCCGAAGAGCGCCGCCTGGCCTGTCGCGAGCAATAGGGACGCGGTTCTGTACAGGGGTCTTGTCATTGGGGTATCCTTTTCCAGGTGGAGCCTGCGGGCTGCGCCCGGCCATGTCAACGGGGCCGGCCGCCCGAGCGGGGACCCGAATGGTGGGCTGGCTGGGATTCGAACCCAGAACCAATTGCTTAAAAGGCAACTGCTCTACCGTTGAGCTACCAACCCGTCTCGTGGTCCCCAACTCGCTGCCGAGGCGACCTGGACTTTCGCCCGCTCTTCACGCAACCGGATCGAGCACTTCCGTCGAACCGATCCGCTTCACGTCGAGGCCGTGTGAAGCCGCACGAGAGCCAAATCTCCTAAGGAACGAGTTGAGTTGGAGGTTGTACGGGTGATCCGCCGCCTGCGGCAAGTCCAAATGGCCCGACCGGGAGGCGGCTGCGAATCGCGCGCGCGGGTCCGGGTCTTGGACGCCGGCGGCGGCAGCCCGGTGTCCGGGCCGCGGTCCCGGAGGGTCTCCCGGGCCGGTCGGTGAGGCGTCGCCGCTTATCGGCGGTAGTTTTGGCAGGTGATTTCACTACGGCGGGGTTGGGGATTGGCCCGTGGTGAGTGGTTTCCGCCGGGTCGGCCGGGCCGCCGGAATTCAAGGCGGGGCGCCTCCCGGGGGTCGAAGGAATTGACCTGAACGCCCCGGCGCATTTGTTTCGTCTGCCCGTCTGCAAATCCTTGGGAACAATTCACAAATACGCCCGTCAGAGCTCGGAAGACCGAATGTCGACCAAAGCTCACGAGATGGCCATGGACCGCGTGCTTGTAGACCGATTCAAGAGCGGGGACGCCGCTGCATTTGACGAGATGGTGTCGCGCTACTGGGACCGCATCTACTCGATGGTGAACCAGCTTCTGAGAAACGCCGAGGACGCGGAAGAGGTTACACAAGATGCATTTATAAGGGCGCACCGGGGGCTTGCGAACTTTCGCGGGGAATCGGCCTTCTCGACCTGGCTTTACCAGATTGCTACAAACCTAGCCCGCAACCGGTATTGGTACTGGTGGCGGCGCAAGCGCGACAAATCCGTATCCCTCGACGCCCCAATCGGCGCCGGCAATGAGACTACACTAGCCGAGATCATCCCTGCCGAGACCGAGACTCCGGACGACATCACGGTCACCCGTGAATTCGTCTCGCGGATCGGAAGCAGCATGGAGCGGCTCGGCGCCAAACACCGCGAGATTCTCATCTTGCGCAACATCAAGAACCAGTCCTACGAGGAGATCGCCAAAATCCTGGGCATCTCCGTGGGCACCGTAAAAAGTCGCATAGCCAGGGCGCGCGAGAGCCTGCGCTCGAAGCTCGGCGACGACTTCAAATGAACGACAGAGAATTCATCGAGCTGCTTAACCTATACGTCGACAAAGAGATCAGCCCGGAGGACGCGCTGAGGCTCGAGGCCGAGGTGGCTGCAGGCCCGGAACGGCGCAAGGTCTACGACCAGTACTGCCGGATTCAGCGCGCATGCTGCGAGCTCGCCGAGCAGATGGCCGAGTCGGCCGCCGACAGGCCGGCGTCGTTCGGAGCCGAGCTCCGCGCGCCGCTGCCCTGGCGCATGGCTCCCTTCATGGTGGGCCTGGCCGCGGCCGCGTGCATCGCCGCCTTTGTCGGGCTTCGCGATCGCGGCGCCACAGCCGCCAAGGGTTCTGCGGGTGTGGCCGTGGAGCCCGCAGCCGCGCGGCCGGTGCAGGTGGCCGCGGAGCCCGCGAGCGCGCCAGAGCCGATGACGGCGGTCTTCAGCACCCGGCCCGCCGCGGGCCAGCCGGAGCGCGCAGGGGCGAGGGCGCTCTTCGCAATGGACGAGCCCTCCTCCCAGATGCCCCAGCTCAGCTGGATCGAGGACATCCACATGGCGCCGGTCCTTGGCGCGGCGGACTCGCAGTTCCTATTCTCCCAGAAGCCTGACCTCAAGGCGACGATCTCGAACGGTGCCCAGAACGGCCACGACTCCCAGCAGCCTTCGGAGATGACGGCGTTCCGTTTCCAGCGCTGAGCGCGGGCGCCTTCTTGCTCTCAGCCGAGGGCCTTCTTTACCAGGGCCTCGGTCGTCGCGGCCGCGCCGAGCGAAAGTGCGGCCCGCCTTACCGCCTCGTCCGCGTCATTCACCCTGTATCCCAGGGCGACCAGCGCGGAGACGGCGTCCCGGTGAATCGTCCGCCCGGGCTGTGAGCCGTCGGCCGCGGCGGGCGCCTCGGCCGGCCCCGGCCCGCCGACCCTCGCCCTCAGCTCCACCACCAGCCTTTCCGCGGTCTTCTTGCCGATCCCGGGGCACTTGGACAGCACCGCGATGTCGCCGGAGCGGATGGCCCCCGCCAAGAGCGGCAGCGACAGCCGGCTCATGATCGACAGAGCCATCTTGGGGCCAACGCCAGTCACGTTGTCTATCATCAGGCGGAAGAAGTCCCGGTCGTCCGCCGAGGCGAAGCCGTACAGGGTCTGCGAATCCTCCCTGTAGACGACGAGGGTGTGGAGCCGAACGGCTGAGCCCGGCCTCGGCAGGAGCTCGGCCGTCGTCACGGGCACGTTGACCTCGTAGCTGAGGCCGTTCACCTCGACGACCGCGCGAAGGGGGGTTGCCTCGACGAGGACTCCCTGGATCGACGTGATCATTCGGCGGATCTCACGCGAGGCCGAGCACGTCCTGCATGTCGTAGACCCCGGGCGGCCGGCCCGCGACCCACTGCGCCGCGCGCAGCGCGCCCCGCGCGAACACGGCCCTGTCGCTGGCCCGGTGGACGAGCTCGATGCGCTCGCCGTTGCCCGCGAAAATGACCGTGTGGTCGCCGACGACGTCGCCCCCGCGCAGCGAGTGCATTCCAACCTCGGCCTTCGCCCGCTCGCCGGTGATCCCCTCGCGCCCATGGCGGATGGCGGCCCGGTCGAGCCTGCGCTCCTCCAGGATGATCTCGAGCAGCCGCGCCGCGGTGCCGCTTGGCGCGTCCTTCTTCATCCTGTGGTGCATCTCGACAACCTCGACGTCGTAGTCCTCGCCGAGCGTGCGCGCCGCCCGCCTGGCGAGCGCGAACAGGACGTTCACGCCTATCGAGAAGTTCCCGCTCCAGACGCAGGGCACGCGAGCCGCGAGCTCGAGGAGCCGGGCCTTCTCCTTTGGGGGGTGCCCCGTCGTCCCGATGACGACGGGCTTGGCGCATGCCGCGGCGAGCTCGAGGAGGCCCCGGGTCGCCTCGTGGGAGCTGAAGTCGACGACGACGTCGACGGAGCGGACGGGCTCGGACAGGTCGTCGCCGACGTCGGTCGCGGCGGCGATCGTGACGCCCGCGCCCGGCGCCGCGGCTGCGATTGCGTTGCCCATCCTGCCACGCGCGCCATTTAGGAGGATTCTGAGGGCCATGGCCGTTTCAGCGCCTGAGCGCGGACAGCGCCCGGGCAAGGACTGCGCGGTTCTCGGGCGCCATCCGGCAGAGCGGGAGCCTGACCTCCTCGCTCCCGATCACGCGGGCGATCGCCAGCGCCGCCTTGACGGGCACGGGGCTCGGTTCGATGAAGAGAGCCTTGAAGAGCGGGTAGAGCCTGCGGTGGAGCCTCGACGCCTGGGCGACGTCGTTCCTCTGCATGAGGCGCACCAGCCGGGTGACCTCCCGGGGAACGACGTTGGATGCCACGCTGATCACGCCCTCGGCGCCGCAGGCCATGAAAGCGAGCGTGAGGGCGTCATCGCCGCTAAGCACGGTGATGTCGTCGCCCATGGCCCTCTTCAGCTGGTCCACGCGGTCCACGGAACCGCCCGCCTCCTTGATCCAGCGCACATTGGGGTACTTTGAGCGCAGGCGCTCGACGAGAGGGACGCCGATCTCGATCCCGCAGCGCGACGGTATCGAGTAAAGGATGACGGGTAGGTCGGTCGCCTCGGCGATCGCGGAGTAATGCAGGAACAGCCCCTCCTGGCTGGGCTTGTTGTAGTACGGCGCGACCACGAGAACCGCGTCGGCGCCGGCCTCGTCCGAAAGCCGTGTGAGCTCAAGGGCCTCGGCGGTGGAATTTGAGCCGGTCCCGGCGATCACCGGAACCCGGCCCCGGACGAACTCGATCGTCGCCCGCACCACGTCCATGTGCTCCTCGTGGGACAGGGTGGGGGATTCGCCGGTCGTCCCGACAGGCACGACGCCGTCGATACCGCCCCTAAGCTGGTGATCGACCAGCCTCTTCAGATCCGCAAAGGAGACGGCCTTGCCCCGGAATGGGGTGGCCAGCGCGGTGATCGCTCCTGTGAGGGTGGGTGGCTTCATGGGACGGGGCTACGTAGCTACCACGGCAAAGATGCCTTGCCGCGTGGAGCAGGCCAAGCTACAAAATCCAGCGCAACGCTTTTCTGTCCATGAACCTAGTCACGCCCCACACGGAGATCTTCAATGATCTGCTCAAGCTTGCCGTCGACAGCGGGGCTAGCGACGTCGTCATCAAGTCGAACAAGCCCGGGTACGTGCGGATCGCGACAAGGCTCAAGCCTGTGGACATGGACCCGATCACGAGCCCCGAGGCCCAGGCCTTCGTCGACGAGCACGTGCCGGAGGTCTTCAGGAAGAAATGGGAGGAGCTGGGGCAGATCGACTTCGCCTACGCAGCGGAGGGGATAGGCCGCTTCCGCGTCAACGCCTTCCACCAGCGCGGGCTGGTGAGCGTCGTATTCAGACACGTGAAGAGCCGCGTCCCCAACTTCGAGGAGCTAAAGCTCGAGGCGGAGCCGCTGCTCAGGCTCGCGAGGGCCAAGGACGGGATCCTGCTCTTCTGCGGCGCCACCGGTTGCGGCAAGAGCACCACGATGGCCGCCATGCTCAACTGGATCAACCAGACGATGGACAAGCACATCATCACGATCGAGGACCCGATCGAGTACACCTTCCAGGACGACAAATCGGTGGTGCAGCAGCGCGAGATCGGGCTGGACGTAGCCACGTTCCAGGAGGCCATCAGGTCGGTCCTGCGCCAGAACCCGGACATCATCCTGATCGGCGAGATGCGCGACAAGGAGACCTTCGACACCGCCATCTCGGCCGCCGAGACCGGCCACCTCGTCTTCTCGACCATGCACGCGGCGACCGTGGCGCAGTCGCTCACCCGCCTGTTCGAGTTCTTCCCCGCCGACCAGACGGCCCAGGCGCGCAGGCAGGTCGCCGGCTCGATCCGCGGGTTCGTCTGCCAGCAGCTGATTCCCTGCCTCGAGGGCGGCGGCCGCGTCCCGAGCAACGAGGTCCTGAACGCCGACGCCACTATCAGGAACCTCATCCTCGAGGGGCAGTTCGACAAGATCAACGCGCTGCTCGAGAGCGGCATCGACGGGACCAGCTTTTCCTTCAACAAGGACCTCTACCGGCTTATCAAGGGCGGCATGATCAGCAAGGCGGACGGCCTGCGTTACTCGCCCAATCCCCAGCAGCTTGAGATGAATCTCAGGGGGATCTTCATAAAGAGCTAGCCGCCGAAGCGGGGCCCCATGCGCGCCTTGGGAATCCTGCTGCTAGGGTTCGGTGCGGCCTGCGCGAAGGCCGGCGATCCGCCTGCCGCGCCAGTCGATCCAATCGCGGCCGCGAAGCGCGACTTTGCATCGATCAAGTCGCCGAGCTCGGCCGTTGAGCCGGGCGCAGGGACTTCCGGCGTCGCCGGGAAGGCCGACGGTGCGGCCGCGGACGCCGCCGCAGCGGACGCGGCACCCGTGGCGTCCTCCCCCGGGCTGTCCATGGCAGGGCCGCCGGGGAGGAGGGAGGGCACCGGCAACTGGCTGGTGGATGCGATGGAGCAGAAGCCGGACCGTCCCCGGGCCCTGGGGGGCATGGACGACCTGGCCCCGGGCGACCTGGACCTGCTCAAGGCCGCGGACAGGCCGGATCGCCACGAGGCGGGGGCCTCGCAGTCCGGCGAGAAGGCCCCGCCCGGGGCGATGGCCGGCCCGGTCTACAATCCCCTCGATGCGTTCATGAGAGGCTGGGTATCGCCCCGCGACCGCGAGCTCCTCCTGCCGGCGCGCGCCGATAATCCCCTTGGCGGCGCACCGGGGGCCGCCCGCTCGCAACTTTTCTCCGGCCTCGACCTTGGTCAGCCGGGCGCACCCGCAGGCGCCGCGCAGGGCGACCCGAGGACCTCGGGCAATCCCTACGTCGCCGACCTTTACCTGGGGCCCGTCTCGCCCGCCAAGGCGCCCTCCCTCCCGGATGTCCCGGCATTTGCGCCGCTCGAGCTTCCGGACCTTTCCCGCGGGATGTCGGCGCTTGGCGCGGGGATAAGCCCGCTCGGCACCGCGCGTCCCGCCATCCCGGATTTCGCGCAGCCGGCCGACGACGACAAGTATTTCAAACAATTGAAGCGGTTCTGACCGGGATGCGGGCACATCGCGGCGCGCCCGGGGGCCCGCGCCAGCAATTTGGCTTGGATTCCCGGCTGACGGGCGATTGCCTAGTGGGTTCCCCAATGGCATTGGCACTTCTATTTGCAGGGCAGGGCGCCCAAAGGCTCGGAATGGGCAGGTCCCTCTCCGAATCCTCGGAGGCGGCGCGGTCACTCTACGCGGAGGCCGGCCGGGTTCTCGGCTGGGACCTGGCCAAGGTGAGCTTCGAGGGCCCTGACTCCGAGCTGACGCAGACCCGCGTGTGCCAGCCCGCGCTCTTCGTCCACGGGCTCGCCCTGGTCGCGGCGCTGCAGGAGAGGGGGCTGCTGCCGCCCGTCGGGATGGCTCTTGGCCTCAGCCTTGGCGAGATCACGGCGTGCGCGGCCGCCGGCGTGTTCGATTTCCCGACCGGCCTTCGCATCGTTGCGGAGCGCGGGCGCCTGATGCAGGGCGCGTGCGACCGGGGCGCCGGCACCATGGCGGCGGTCATAGGCGAATCGCGCGAGGCGGTCTCCCGGCTCTGCCTCGAGTTCGGCGTCGAGGCCGCGAACTTCAACGGTCCCGGCCAGGTCATCATCTCTGGCGAGACGCCGAGGATCGCCGCGGCCGTGGCTGCGGCGGGAGGGCGCGGGATCAGGGTTAAGCAGCTCAACGTCGCCGGCGCCTACCACAGCCATCTCATGGAGCCCGCGCGGGCGGCGTTCGAGGCGTTCCTCGGGGGCATTCCCTTCGCGCCGCCGCGCTTCGCGGTGCTCAGCAACACGACCGGCCGGGCCGTGTCCAATCCGGCGGAGATAAAGGCGGCCCTGGTTCGCCAGGTGGTGTCGCCGGTCCTCTGGGAGGACTGCATGAGGAGCGCCGCGGCCGCCGGTGCGACCGAGTTCTGGGAGCTCGGGCCGGGCGGCGTCCTTGCCGGCCTGGCGCGCAGGATAGACAGGTCATGGAGGGTCCGCAGCCTCGAGGAGTACGCGGACCTCGCGAGCTGAGGGACGGCCCCCCGACCGACGATGGACGCACCGCTCACTCGAAACTTCTGCATCATTGCGCACGTGGATCACGGCAAGACCACGCTTTCCGACCGGATGCTCCAGCAGACCCACACGATCTCGGACCGGATGCTCCACGAGCAGCACCTCGACTCGATGGATCTAGAGAAGGAGCGCGGGATAACGATCAAGTCCCATCCCGTGACCATGAGCTACACGGCCAAGGACGGGCGGACGTACAAGCTAAACCTCATGGACACGCCGGGCCACGTCGACTTCTCGTACGAGGTCTCGCGGTGCCTCGCGGCGTGCGAGGGTGCCGTCCTCCTGGTCGACGCGTCCCAGGGCGTCGAGGCCCAGACGGTGGCGAACGCCCACCTCGCCATGGCGCAGAAGCTGAAGATCATCCCCGTCATCAACAAGATCGACCTGCCGAGCGCCAACCTTGAGCTCTGCATGAGCCAGCTCGAGGACATCCTGGCCATCCCGTCGGCGGAGGCGATACTCGCCAGCGGCAAGTCGGGAATCGGGATAGTGGACATCCTGGAGGCGGTCGTTGCGCGGGTGCCCCCGCCGCGCTGGACCGACTACCCGCAGGTGCGCGCGCTCGTATTCGACTCGATCTACGACTCGTACCGTGGCGTCATCGCCTATTGCCGCGTCTTCTCCGGGAGCTTGCGCGCCGGCGAGGTTATGAAGCTGATGAGCACGGGCCAGACGTCCGAGATAAAGGAGGTCGGCGCGTTCATCCCGAAGATGGAGAAGCGCGACGTCCTCATGGCGGGCGACGTCGGCTACATCGTCTCCAACATCAAGGACACCGACGAGATCAAGACCGGCGACACGATCACGCTCGCCGCGGCGCCCGCCCAGGTGATGCTGCCTGGATACAAGGAGGTCCGGCCGATGGTCTTCTGCGGCCTCTACCCGATCGAGAGCTCCGACTACGAGAAGCTCAAGGCCGCGCTCGGAAGGCTCCGGCTGAACGACTCCGCGTTTGTCTACCAGCAGGAGAGCTCGGTCGCCCTTGGCTTCGGCTTCAGGTGCGGGTTCCTCGGGCTCCTCCACATGGAGATCATCCAGGAGCGCATCAGGCGCGAGCACGACGTCGAGATCATCTCCACCTACCCGAGCGTCATATACAAGGTCGTGAAGCACGGCGGCGTGACGGTCGAGGTGGACAATCCCGTCAATCTTCCCGACCCGGGCACCATCGAGCAGATCCTCGAGCCTACCCTCAGGGCCTCAATCCACATTCCCAACGCCTCGATGGGCGACATGCTCGCCCTGGTGATGGAGAAGCGCGGCACGGTTGACCACACGCAGACGCTGGACCCGACGCGCGTCATGCTGAGCTGCATCCTCCCGCTGAACGAGATCCTCGTGGACTTCAACGACCGGATGAAGAGCGTGACGCACGGCTACGGGTCGATGGACTACGAGCTGGGCGAGTACGTGGCCTCGGACCTGGTGAAGATGGAGATCCTGGTCAACGGCGACCCGGTCGATGCGTTCGCAAGCATCATCCACCGGGCCAAGGCCGAGGCCCGCGGTCGGGAGATCTGCGAGCGCCTATCGGAGATGATCCCGCCTCAGATGTTCAGGATAGCCATCCAGGCGGCCATCGGCGGAAAGATCATCGCGCGTGAGAGCGTGCGCGAGATGCGCAAGGACGTGACGGCGAAGTGCTACGGCGGTGACATCTCGAGAAAGCGCAAGTTGCTTGATAAGCAGAAGGAAGGGAAGCAGAAGATGAAACTGATCGGAAAGGTCTCCATTCCGCCGGACACTTTCATAAAGGTCTTGCGGAACAACTGAAGACGCGCCCTTTGTCCCAACCACGCCACGATGTTCGGACTATTTGAATCCCAGGAGAAGAAGATGCGCGACAACGCGGGCAACTGGCTCGAGCTCGCCCAGAAGGTCTGGAACTACCGGCGCGACCGGCTCGGCGCGAAGGAGTCGGACGAGCTGGTCGGGCGCAGCCAGGAGCTGAGGAGGCTCCTGAAGGAGCGCGCCGACGCGGCCAAGCTGAAGCTCGGGATCGAGTCGCTCGAGGGCGTCCTGGGGCGGACTGGAGGGGCGATCTACCCCAAGACCTCTCTCGTGGAGAACGTGGAGTTCTTCCTCGTCGCGGCGATCGTCATCCTCGGCATTCGCACCTACTTCGTCCAGCCGTTCAAGATCCCGACGAACTCGATGTGGCCGACCTACTACGGGATGACCGCGGAGAACCTGCCCCCCGGCTCCGCCGCCCCGAATCCCCTGGCGAGAATCTTCCGGTTCGCGGCGTTCGGCGCCGTCCGCCACACGATGGTGGCCCCGAGGGACGGCCTGGTCTCGATCCCGCTCTTCCTCAGGGCGGACAAGCCCACCGTCGCCTACACGCTCAAGGATGGGCGCACCTGGCTCGTCCTGCCGACCCGCGTGAAGGAGTACACGTTCTACGTCGACGGCGAGCCTGCCAAAGTGCAGGTTCCGGCCGACTTCAGCGGCTTCGACGAGGTCGCCTTCCGCACGTTCTTCAAGGACGAGGCCGCACTCGAGGCTCAGATCCAGACGGCCGGGCACGCGAGCGAGATCGAGGTCGCGCGCCAGAGGATCGACGAGAGCCTGGGGACGGAGGCCGACGTGCTAAGGCTTCCCGTCGGAAGGGCGGTCCGGGCGGGCGAGCCCGTCGTGCGGTTCGACCTGCTGACGGGCGACCAGCTCTTCGTCGACAGGGTCAGCTACAACTTCATCCGCCCGACGGTGGGCCAGGGGTTCGTATTCAGGACGGACAACATCCCGGACATAGCCCGGGTCTCCGGCTCGCAGTATTTCATCAAGCGCCTGATTGGAGTGCCCGGCGACCGGATCGAGATGCGCGAGCCGATGATCTACCGCAACGGCGCGCCCATTACCGGCTCGCGGACATTCGATCTGAACGCGCGCCGTGCGAGCCCGTACCGGGGCTATTTCAACGCCACCCGCGACGAGCCTCGCTTCAGCCTGCTGTTCAAGGGGGAGACCATCACCGTGCCCCCCAGCTCGTACCTTGCGCTTGGCGACAACTCCCACGACAGCTTCGACGGCCGGTACTGGGGCTACGTGCCAGCCAAGGACGTCATAGGGCGCCCGCTCTTCATCTATTACCCGCTGACGAGGCGCTGGGGAACGGCGAGATGAGGGGGGCGGCATCGCCGCGGGCTTGAACTTGCGCTCGCCGGGGCTAAGCATTCGGCCGATGCGCCACGGGACCTTCCGGATCATGCTGCTCGGGTCCGGGACGGTCCTGGCCGCGGCGGGCCTGATGGCGGCCAGCGCCGGGGCCCAGGCGCCGGCGCTGCCCTACGACGTGAGGGCCTTCGGGGCGAAGGGCGACGGCTTCACGAATGACACGGCGCCTATAAATGACGCCATCAAGGCGGCCAGCGATTCGGGTGGCGGGACCGTGGAGTTCACCGCGGGAAGCTACATCTCGGGCTCCATCCACCTGCGGAGCAACGTGGCGCTGCACCTGGGGCCAGGGGCCGCGATCGTGGCCTCCTCGAACCCGCAGGCCTACGACGCCGCCGAGGCGAACGAGTGGGGCGACGCGTTCGGTTACCAGGACGCCGGCCATAGCCACTGGCACAACAGCCTCATCTGGGGCGAGGACCTATCGGACGTATCGATCACGGGGCCGGGCCGGATACTCGGCAAGGGCCTCAACCGCGGCCACGCGTCGGACCGCCTGGCCCAGAACGTCGGCAACAAGGCCGTCGCGCTGAAGAACTGCCGCAACGTGACCATCCGGGACGTCACGATCGAGCACGGCGGCTGGTTTGGAATCCTTGCGACGGGTGTCGACAACCTGACGATCGACGGCGTGACGATCGACACGAACCGCGACGGGATGGACGTCGACTGCTGCAGCAACGTGAGGATATCGAACTGCTCGGTGAATTCGCCGTGGGACGACGGCATCTGCCTGAAGAGCTCGTTCGGTCTCGGCCAGTTCCGGGCCACCGAGAACGTGGCGATTTCGGGGTGCCTCGTAAGCGGCTACGACGAGGGGACGCTCCTGGACGGCACCCGGAGGCATTCCGCCGAGAATCCGGAGCCCACCGGCCGGATCAAGTTCGGGACCGAGTCGAACGGCGGGTTCAAGGCGATCGCGATCACGAACTGCCTGTTCGAGTGCTCGCGCGGTCTGGCCCTCGAGTCCGTCGACGGCGCCAGGCTCGAGGACGTGACCATATCGAACCTGGTGATGCGGCAGATCTTCGGCGCGCCGATCTTCCTGCGCGTCGGCGCGCGGATGCGCGGGCCGGCGCAGACGCCGGTGGGAGCGTGCCGGCGCGTTTCGATAGCCAACGTCATCGCGGACGACGTGGCCGGCGGCCAGGGAATACTCCTGCTGGGGCTCGAGGCCCATCCGCTCGAGGGCGTGACGCTGGACAACATCCACATCGAGTTCGCCGGCGGCGGAACCGCGGCGCAGGCGGCACGCGACGTGCCAGAGATGGAGCGCGATTATCCGGAGCCGGGAAGTTTCGGGGTCACGCCGTCATGGGGGCTGTTCGCCCGCCATGCGAGGGGGCTGGAGGTGCGCCACGTGGACCTGCGCACGAGGACCGAGGACCTGAGGCCGTCGCTCGTCCTAGACGACGTCGACGGGGCGGAGTTCGAGCACGTGAAGGCGCCGCCCGCCTCGGGCGCGAAGACGTTCGTCCTTAGGAAGGTTTCGGCTCTTTCCGTGCAGTCGTGCCTCGGCGTTCCAGACACCCAGCGGGCCAACGCGGTTGCGACCGAGCAGCTGTAGGAGGGCTCGTGGGCCGGGGATTCGGCGGAAGAGCGAGGGCACTGGCGGCGGCGGGGGGAATGGCGCGGCTCCGGCGGTGTAAGATGCTCCCGCAATGGGCGATAACTTTGCCGGGAGCGCGGCCCATGAGGCGGCGGCCGGGGCAACGGGCGGGCGGTTTTGAGCGTCGGGTGGGGGAAACCCGGCGATCCTCATATTACACGCGCTTATGTGCGGCATTAGCCGTCCTTCGATGCGATCAAAACCTCGCTGGCAGAGCGGATACCGGCACAACGTCAGGCCCGGCCCGAGGGCTGCAAGGGAGCTGGGCAACGCCCGCGCACCGCGGGCTGGTACTCGGCGTCAGCAGCCAGCACTGTGCAGCCTCCGCCGTGCCTCCAACATCATCCACCCGCCCGCCGCCGTTGCTCTTGCGGCGGCGGGGCCGAGCGCATAACGGAGGGCGGCAATGACAACGGGATGGATGCTCTTCGTCGGCGCGATTGCGGGAGCGGCCGCGCTCCTGTGCGGCTGGCTCTCGCCGCGGATCTGGCTGGCGGCGACCCTGGCCGGAGGGCTGGCGGCCCTGATTGCGGCTGTCCATGTCGCCGCCGGCGGCTCCCCTTGGGACTGGCACAGCCAGTTTCGCGTCTGCGGCGAGCCGCTTCACCTGCGCCTTGACGGGGTGAGTTCGGTCTTCCTCGCGCTCCTGGCCGTTCTGGGGGCCGTGGGCGCCGTCTACGCGCGCGAGTACTGGGAGGACAGCGCGCACCCGCGCTCCGCCGGGTTTGGCCGCGTGTGGTGGGGCGTGCAGTTCCTCAGCCTCGGGACGGTGCTGCTGTCGGCCAACGGCCTTCACTTCCTGATCGCATGGGAGGGGTTTGCGGTGAGCAGCTATTTCCTGGTGACGCTCGAGCGCCAGCGGCGCGAGGTGCGGGCGGCGGGCTGGCTCTACCTTGCGGCCTCGCATGTGGCCGGCCTCTTCCTGCTGGCCTTCTTTGCCCTGCTGGCGTCGCGCACGGGCGGCTGGGATCTCGGCCCGATGCGGGGCCGCACGGAGCTGGAGCCGCTGTTCTGGCTGGCCCTGTGCGGCTTTGGAATCAAGGCCGGCATGTTTCCGCTGCACGTCTGGCTGCCCTCGGCTCACGCCAACGCGCCGAGCCACGTCTCGGCAATCATGTCGGGCGTGACCATAAAGGTGGGCGTTTACGGGCTCGTGCGGTTCAGCGGCTGGCTGCCGACACCCGCCTCGGCCGGCTGGGTCGTAGCGGCGCTCGGCGTGGTGAGCGCCGTTCTCGGCGTGGCGTTCGCCCTCGGCCAGCACGACCTCAAGCGCCTGCTCGCCTACCACAGCATTGAGAACATCGGCATCATCCTTATCGGGCTGGGGTTCGCCATGATCGCGTCGGGCCGCGGCAACGCGCCCTGGGGCCTCCTGGCGCTCGCAGGCGGCCTCCTGCACGTGTGGAACCATGGGCTCTTCAAGGCGCTCCTCTTTCTCGGCGCGGGCTCCGTGGTGAAGTCCACCGGCACGCGCGAGATGAGCTTGCTCGGCGGCCTTTGGAGGCCGATGCCGTGGACCGCCGGCCTGTTCGCGCTGGGAGCGGCCGCCATCTGCGGCCTTCCGCCGCTCAACGGCTTCGTCAGCGAATGGCTGGTGTACCTCGGGCTCTTTGACGCCCTGAATTCGCGCAGCGCGGCCGCGCTGATCGCCGTGCCTGCGGTCGTGCTTCTGGCCATGACGGGCGCCCTGGCGCTGGCCTGCTTCATCAAGGTGTGCGGGGTCGTGTTCCTCGGCGCCGGGCGCTCGGCGGCCTCGGAGCGCGCGAGGGAGTGCGGGCCGCTCATGAGGGGCTCGATGCTCGTCCTGGCCGCCGGGTGCGTGGCGATCGGCCTGGCGCCGACGCTCTTCTGGCCGGCCGTGGCGCGCGCCGCCTCGGAGTGGAATCCGGCCTGGGCCGGCCTCGGGGCGCCGGCCTCGCTGGGCGCGATCGGCGCGGCGAACGTGACCCTTGCGATTGTCTCGGTTGCCGCGGCGTCGCTTCTCCTCCTGCGCACTAGGCGGAACGGCCTGCGCCGGGCGCCGACCTGGGGCTGCGGCTACGCGGCGCCCACGGCCAGGATGCAGTACACGGCGGGCTCGTTCGCCGGGATTGTCACGGAATGGTTCGCTTGGATCCTTCGGCCCCGCCGGAGGGAGCGCCGGCCGGAGGGCGCGTTTCCGACCGGGGCGAGCTTCGAGGAGGACACGCCGGAGACGGTGCTTGAGGACGTGATCGAGCCGGCCGCCTCGATGGTCCTAAAGCTGTCGATGCTCGCGCGGCGCTTCCAGCACGGGCGCCTGCAGGCCTACCTGCTCTACATCCTGGCCGGCGTGGCCGCGCTGGCGGCGGTGGTGCTGTGGGGAGGCGCCCGATGAGCGCGCGGGCAAGAGCGGGCGCGCGCCGCCGCTCCGGGCAGGGACGGTCCGCTTTGCGGGAGGGGGCCGCGACGCCGTGTACCTGAACCTGATCCAGATCGCGGAGTCCTTCGGGGTCTCGGAGACGGTCGTCGAGGACTGGATCCGCAACGAGGGGCTTCCCCACACGCCCGACCGGGGCAGGCTCCTGTTCGACAAGGTGCAGGTGGCGAACTGGGCGGCTGCGCGCGGGCTGGGCGCCAAGGCCGGGTTTCTCGCGCTGGAGACGCCGGCGCTCGCGAAGGCCTGGCCCCTGGGGCCGCTGCTGCGCGCCGGCGGAGTCTGGCGCGACGTCGCGGCGGCCGCCGTGCCCGACGTGTTTGAGCGCATCGTCGGGGCGCTGCCCGGGGCGACGCCGCCGATCCGGGAGATCCTCGTCCGGCGCCTCCGGTCCAAGGACGGCGTCAACTATGCGCCCGTGGGCGGCGGATTCGCCCTGCCGCACCCCAGCTCGCGGGTCTCGCTTGGCCGCGGCTCGGGCTCACTGGCCCTCCTTCTCCTCAGGGAGCCCTTCTCGCTCGCCACCGGAACGCCGGACGGCGTTCCGGTGGCGCGGCTGCTATTCTTCGTCGCGCCGTCGCCGCGCGCGCACCTCGACATCCTTGGGCGGCTTTGCCGGGTCCTGGACCGCGGCCCGCTGCGCGAGCTGATGACGCGGAGTGCGCCGGACGGGGAGATCCTCGCGGCGCTGGACGCCGCCGATGCGCCGGCGGCGGGCGCGGCGAGAGGAGAGGCGGGGCCATGACGGCTATCCTTGAGGTCGTATCGCGGCTCGCGCTGTGGCTGCTGCTGGCGCCGCTCCTGCCGGGAGTCATCAACAGGGTGAAGGCGTGGGTGGCCGGGCGCAGGGGGCCGCCGATACTCCAGCTCTACTACGACCTGCGGCGCCTCTGGGGAAAGAGCCTGGTGCTGAGCACGCTGGCGTCGCCCGGCTTCGTCGCGGGGCCCGCCGTGGCCTGGGTCGCTGTTCTCGGTGCAGCGCTCCTGCTGCCCCTCGGCTCCGCCGGCGGGGTGGTCAGCTTCAAGGGGGACGTGTTGCTGCTGGTCTACCTGCTTGCCGTCGCGCGGTTCGGCACCGCGTGGGCCGCCATGGAGACCGGCTCCGCTTTCGGGGGAATGGGTGCAGCGCGCGAGGTGAGCTTCGCGGTGCTGTCGGAGGTCGCGCTGATCACGGCCGTGCTGTCGCTGAGCGCTCTCTCAGGCAGCGTCACGCTGTCCGGCATGCTCGCGCCCTCCGTCGGGGCCGGGGCGGCGCTGTTGGCGGCCGGCCTGTTCGTCGTGCTGCTCGCCGAGAACTGCCGCGTGCCTTTTGACGACCCCGACACCCACCTTGAGCTGACGATGATCCACGAGGTCATGGCCCTGGATCACGGCGGCCCCCCTCAGGCGGTGATTCTCCACGGGGCGTCCATGAAGCTGATGCTCTTCGCCGTGCTGCTGTGCGAGTCGGTGCTTCCGATCGGGCAGCTCTCCGCGGTCGCCGGCGCGGCTGCGCTCGCCTGCGCGGTCCTGGTGGTGGCCGCCTGCGTGGGACTCGTCGAGTCGCTGACGGCGCGCTTCGCATTTCGCCGGGTGCCGCTCCTGCTGACGACGGCGTTCCTGCTCTGCCTGTTCGCCCTGCTCCTTGCGTGGAAGGGGGCCGCGGGATGAGTGCGGCTGTCAGCCTGCTGATCGGCCTGGCGATGGGCCTGAACCTGCTCTCTCTCGCAAGCAGCCGGATGCCGTCCCTCATCCGGATCGTGGCGGCGCAGGGCGTCGCCCTGGGCGTGATTCCGATACTGATGGAGGACAGGTTCAGCTGGCTGGTGGCGCTGCTTTCGGCGGGCACGGTTATGCTTAAGGGCGTCGTTATCCCCAATCTCCTCCACAGGGCGATGAGGGCCGTGAAGATTGACCGGGAGATCGAGCCGTTCATCGGATTCGTGCCCTCGCTCCTTCTGGGGGCCGCCGGGACGATCGCGGCGGTCGCGGGAGCCCGGGCCGTGCCGCTGCTGCCCGAGCACGCGGGGACGCTGCTCGTGCCAGGCGCGCTGGCGTCGATCCTCACCGGCTTCATCCTGCTTATCGGCCGGGTGAAGGCGATCTCGCAGGTCTGCGGCTATCTGATCCTGGAGAACGGCATTTACCTCTTCGGACTTCTGCTCATCCGCTCGACCCCGCTGCTCGTGGAATCAGGGATCCTCCTGGACCTCACCGTGGCTGTGTTCGTCATAGGGATCATCATGGATCGGATCCAGCGGGCGTTTGACTCGCTAGACACGCGCCGGCTGACGGCGCTCAGGGAATGAACGGACTCCTGCTCATCGTTGTGCCCGTCGTGGGAGCGGCCGTGGCGGCGGTCTGGCCCAGCGACCGGACACGCCCTTGGCTGTTGCCCGTCGCGGGCCTGGCTCACACCGCGCTCGCCTTTTGGCTGCTTTTTCACCCGCCCGCCGTATCTCCCGGCGCGTGGCTCGGCTTCGACCAGCTGGCGCGGGCAATCCTGCCCGTGGTCTCCCTCCTGTTCCTCGTCTGCGCGGCCTACGCGGTTCCGTACCTCAGGATGCGCTCGGAGCGCCACAACCGCGTGTTCGTGGCCTCGCTGCTGGCCTGCCTGGGCCTGCTCAGCGCGGCCCACCAGGCGCGCCACCTCGGGGTGCTCTGGGTCACGACGGAGGCGCTCACGATAGCGACGGTGCCGCTGCTGCACTTCAACGGCACTCCGCGGGCCTTCGAGGCGACCTGGAAGTACCTGCTGATCGGCGGCACCGGGATCGCCCTGTCCCTGCTGGGCACCTTCTGCATGAGCTACGCCTATGTCTTCGGGGGCGGCGGGGGCGACCTCGCCTTCGCGACGCTGATGGCGCACGGAGCGGCCCTGTCCCGCCCATGGGTGCTGATGGCGTGGGTGCTGCTGCTCGCCGGATACGGGACGAAGATGGGCCTGGCGCCGATGCACACCTGGAAGCCGGACGCCTACGGCGAGGCCCCCGCCATCGTCGGCGCGATCCTCGCCGGCTGCGTGACGACCGTGGGGTTTGCGGCGGTCCTGAGGGTGCGCGCGGTGGTCGCGGCCGCGGGCGAAGGCGCCCTGACCGACCGGACGCTGCTCGTGATCGGGCTCTTCTCCATGGCGGCCGCGGCCCTCTTTCTGATGGGCACCCGCGACTTCAAGCGCATGCTCGCCTATTCAAGCGTCGAGCAAATGGGCATCCTGGCGTGCGGCGCGGCGCTCGGAAGGGCGGGGGTGTGGGCGGCCCTCTTCCACGTATGGAACAACAGCCTGACGAAGGGCTCGCTCTTCCTCAGCTCGGGGACGATCCGCCGCGCGGCGGGCGCGCGCACCGTCGATCAGGTGAGCGGCATGTACGCGATCACGCCGAAGTCGGCGGCGATATTCGTGACGGGCCTTTTTGCGATCACCGCCTGTCCCCCTTTCGGGCCGTTCTTCAGCCAGCTTCGCGTGCTGCGGGCGGCGTTTGAATCGGGGCACGGGGCCGTGGCCGGCGTGTTCCTCGTCTGCCTGCTGTTCGCCTTCATCGGGGCGACGCGGCTCGTCTTCGCGATCGTCGACGGCCGCCCGCGCGGCGAGGCCAGGAGGGTGGGCAGGCGCTACGTCGAGTCGGCGGCAGTGGTCGTGCCTCCGCTGGCGCTGCTCGGGTTCTCGCTCTGGCTCGGGCTTGCGACCCCGGAGGTGCTGCGCCAGGCGTGGACGGCGGCCGTGGACCAGCTGACGCCATGAGCACGTCGTCCGCCTTCCTCCTGCTTGCCAACGGGACGAGCGTCCCGTGGGCGGACCTTCCCGAGTGGCCCGTCGGGGAATTCGCGCGGCGGACGTCGGCGGAGATCGAGCGCGGCGCCCGGTTGTGCGCATGGTTCGGGGTTCCGGAGGACGGGGCAACGCGCCTCGTCGCCGTGGTCGCCTTCGATGCGGACAACACGCTTGCCGCGGCGCGCAGCCTCCCGGCTTCGGGCGGGTACCCTTCGCTGACGGCCGCGCACCCGCAGGCGCACCTTTTCGAGCGGGAGGTGTGGGAGCAGGACGGCATCGTTCCGCAGGGCCATCCCTGGCTTAAGCCCGTGCGGGCGGGCGCGGCCGGGGCGCCGGCGGCCGGGGACTTCTTCCGCGTGGAAGGCCGCGAGGTCCACGAGGTGGCTGTCGGGCCGGTTCACGCCGGGATCATCGAGCCCGGGCATTTCCGCTTTCAGTGCGCGGGAGAGGAGGTGCTGCACCTGGAGATAGCGCTCGGCTACCAGCACCGCGGGGTCGAGCGCGGCATGACCGCGGGGCCGCACCGGCTGACGGAGAGCCAGATGGACGCCGTGGTCGGCGACACGACGATCGGCCATGCCACGGCATACGCGTCGGTGGCGGAGGCCCTCGCCGGCGCCGAGGCGCCGCTTCGCGCGCAGTGGCTGCGCCTCGTGGCCCTCGAGCTTGAGCGGCTCGCGAACCACACGGGCGACCTCGGGGCGCTGGCCAACGACGTGGCGTTCCTGCCCGCGGCGTCGGCGTGCGGGAGGATCCGCGGCGACTTCATGAACCTGACGGCCCTGATCTGCGGCAACCGGTTCGGACGGGGACTCGTGCGCCCGGGAGGCTGCCGCCACGATCTGGAGCCCGAGCGGCTGGCGCGAATGATCGAGCGACTGGACGGCGGCCTCGCCGACGTTGAGACGGCCTGCGAGTGGCTGTGGGATTCGGCGTCGGTGCGCATGCGCTTCGAGGGAACGGGCACGGTGTCCGCCGAGCAGGCCGCGGAGCTCGGACTGGTGGGGCCGGCGGCGCGCGCCTGCGGGCTCGTGCGCGACGTCCGCTACGACCACCCGGCAGGCTGGCACCGGCTGGCACAGGCCCCGGTGGCGGTCTGGCCAAGCGGAGATGTGTTCGCCCGCGCGCGGGTGCGCTGGCTGGAGATTCAGCGCTCCGGCCAGCTCCTAAGGGAGCAGCTGGCCTCGCCGGCCGACGGCGAGGTCCGCCTGGAGCCGGCGGGGCCCGCCCCGGAGAGGCTTGCGGTGTCCCTTGTCGAGGGCTGGCGCGGCGAGATCTGCCACGCGGCGGTCACCGATCAGGCGGGGCGTTTCCGCCGTTACAAGATCGTGGACCCTTCGTTTCACAACTGGATCGGCCTCGCCCTGGCGATGCGCGGCCAGGCCGTGTCCGATTTCCCCGTCTGCAACAAGAGCTTCAACCTATCCTATTGCGGGTTCGACCTCTGAATCCCGACCTTCCGAGACCATGTTCGTTGTCGACACCATCACACACAGGCTGAAGCGCGGCTGCGAGACGATGGCCTATCCAAAGGGCCCGCCGCCGCCGCTGCCGGACCGGCACGGCGGCGCGCTCAGGGTGGAAGCCGCAAAATGCCCGGACGGCTGCGCGGAATGCGTGCCGGTGTGCCCGACCCAGGCGATCGTGCGGGCGCCGGGAGGGGGCATCACCCTCGACCTTGGCCGCTGCCTGTTCTGCGCAGCCTGCGTCCAGGCCTGCCCGCACGGGGCGATCACTCAGACCGGCGACCACCGGATGGCCGCCCGCAGTCGCGGGGACCTCGTGCTTGGCGCGCCAGGAATGGAGACCGTGCGCCTCGCCTCGGCCCTGGACGGGAAGCTGCGCAGGCTCTTCGGCCGGTCGCTGCGGCTGCGGGTTGTGAGCGCCGGCGGCGGCGGGGCCGATGAGGCCGGCCTGAACGTGCTCGGCACGATCGGTTGGGACATCGGCCGCTTCGGGATTCAGTTCGTGGCCTCGCCGAGGCACGCCGACGGCCTGGTGGTCACCGGCCCGGTCTCGCGCAACATGGAGGAGGCCCTTAGGAAGACCTGGGAAGCCATTGCGGAGCCGAAGATCGTGATCGCCGTGGGCGCGTGCGCCATCTCGGGCGGTCCGTTTGCGGGAAACCCCGAGGTGAGAAACGGCGCCGAGGCGGTCGTGCCCGTTGACCTCTTCATCCCGGGATGGCCGCCGCACCCCCTGACGATTCTGGATGGCCTGCTCCGCCTTCTGGGCAGGCTTGAGGCCGGAACGGACGCCCGGCCAGCGCCTGGGCGCCCTTGAGTGCTCGGGGGCTACGGAATGCTGTCGACTGATTCGCCGAGTATCTCGCGGATCTGAGACGCCATTTCCTTCATCTCGAACGGCTTGTTGATAACGCAGTTCACGCCCGATTCGCGCGCCTTCTGCTGCGCGTCCAGGTGGAGATACCCCGAGGTGAGGATGATCGGGACCGCCGGCCGTATGCCCCGGATCTGCCTGGCCAGCTCAAGGCCGGTCATCTCGGGCATCGTCAGGTCGCTTATCACCGCGCAGAAGCCGGCCGGGTCCGCCCGGAACGCCTCCAGCGCGTCGGCCGGGCGCTCGAAGACGGACGGCGAGAACCCCAGCCTCTCCAGAAGTTCGGCGCCGATCCTGCATATGGGCTCCTCGTCGTCCACGAGCAGCACCCTGCGCTTGTCGCCGAAGGCGACGAGATGGTCGCCGAAGGGCTGGCGCGTGCCCGGCTTTGGAGCCTGCGCTAGGTCGCCCGCCGCCGGGAAATAGAGGTTGAAGGTGGTCCCGGAGCCCGGGGCGCTTTCGACGACAATCGCCCCGTTGTGGCCCTTCATTATCGCGTGGACCATCGCCAGGCCTAGTCCCGTCCCGTGGCCCAGAGCCTTCGTGGTGAAGAAAGGCTCAAAGATCCGCTTCCGAACCTCCTCGCCCATGCCGCTGCCGTTGTCCCGGAACGTCAGGCAGACCCTGTGGCTCGCACTGACCTGGGGATGCTGCTCGCGAAGGGCGCCGCTGGGCGCGACCGAGTGCAGCTCCACCGTGATGACGCCCCGGCGGCCGCGCATCGCCTGCGCGCTGTTCGTGCCCAGGTTCATTATCACCTGATGGACTTGGCCGGAGTCGAAGACGACCAGCGGGCAATCCTTGTCGATGGCGGTGCGAATCTCGATCTCGCCGGGCAGGCCGACCTTCAGGAGCTGCACAGCCTCGAGCACGACCGCCCCTAGCGAGGCCGGCTTTCGATTGTCGCGCTCCTGACGGCTGAACGAGAGGATCCGCGCGATCAGGTCGCGGGCCCTCCAGCTTGCCTTCTCGGCGGACTTGAGGGCGACAAAGGCCTCGTGGCCGCTCGGCAGGTCCATCTCGGCAAGCTGCAGGTTCCCCAGGATCCCGGTGAGGATGTTGTTGAAGTCGTGGGCGATGCCCCCTGCCAGGGTGCCGAGCGCCTCCATCTTCTGCATGTGCCGCAGCTGCTCCTCGAGGTTCTTCTGCCTCTGGTCGGCCTGGCGGCGCTCGGTGATGTCCCTGAGCGCGGTGATCCTGACCAGCCGGCCGCCCATGTGCATCATCTTCGCCCGGGCCTCCACGGGGACGGTGCTGCCATCCTTGCGCAGCAGCGTGTGCTCGTAGGCGACCTCGCGCTGGTGGCCCATGTGTTCGGCGACGATCGGGCGCGATTCCGGGCTCACAAACTCGAGCACTTCGTGGCCGATCAACTGACCGCGCTCGCAGCCGAACAGCGCCAGTCCCTGGTCATTCACGTCGATGAACCGTCCGCTCTCCGTTATGACAATCACCTCGAAGGCCGCGGCGGTGAGGTTCCGGAATCGCTCCTCGCTCTCGTGCAGAGCCTGCTCGGTCTTCTTGCGCTCCGATATGTCCTCGATGATGCCGTCGTAGTACTGTACGTCGCCGTCAGGCCCGCGCGTGACGCTGGCGTTTTCGCGCACGGCGATCTTCGTTCCATCCCTGCGCGTCCAGGTCGCCTCCCTGCCGGTCAACCGGCCCGTCCGCTCTATCTGCTCCCTGAATTCGTTTCTGGGATAGCTTGATTGGCTGGCCTCGCTCTCAAGGTCGCGGGCCGCGAGCTGCTCGAGTGTGTCGTAGCCCGTTATCCGGAGCATGGCGCGATTCGCCATGATGATCCGCCCGGCGGGGGTCGAGCGATAGATGCCGACGGTCGAGTTGTCGATGAAGCTCCTCAGGCGGTGCTCGTTTTCGCGCAGTGCGCCCTCGGCCTTCTTGCGCTCGGTGATGTCCTGAATGATCGTGAGCACGCACCTCTGGCCGGCAAAGTTGAAGCACTCGGCGCTGGACATCACATCGTGGAGGCGTCCCTCGCGGTCCAGGATCTGCATCTCCATCCGGTGTACCGTCCCGTCCGTGCGCAAAGGCGCCGTGAACGCCTCGCGGTCCTGGGCGTTTCTGAATATGCCGAGTTCGACGGTCGTGCGCCCGACCACCTCCTTGCGGCTGTAGCCGAAGATCCGTTCGTGGCTGTCGTTAACCTCGATGAAGCGCCCTGACTCAAGCTCCGTGATCGCCATCGCGTCCGGGCACGTGCGAAAGGCCTTCGAGAATTTCTCCTCCGCCAGCTGGGACCTCGTGAGGATGGCGCGCATCTCGCGGAGGATGTAGGCGATCATCCCGGTGACCGTGCAGAGGGCCAGGATCTGAGCGAAGACCATGCGGGCCCAGAAGTCGTACCGCAACGGGTCGAGGTGCGGCACCGCGGGTCCGAGCGGCAGACGGCCGCTTATCCATCCCCATGCGCCGGCGCCGATCAGGGCGAGGCCCGCGAGGCCGGCCGCAAGTCCGCCCTTCCAATCGTAGTAGATGACGGCCAGCAGGATCGAGAGCCCCAGCATCACCGGCACGCCAGGGGGCGCCGCATAGACCATGATTGAGCAGGCCGCTGCGCCAAAGCATGCCGCCTGGAGGACCGCGAAGCGGACGCGATCGGAAAAAGGGGCAAGGGAGACCACCCAGACCGCGGCAAGAAGCACAAGATCGGTCACACCAAAGACGCTCCGAATGAGCGCCGGCACCGCCATGAAGATGCCTGCGATCCAGACGGTCGAGACCACCGCGATCATGCGCCCGATGGCGGAGAGCGAAGGCCGGCGCCACGCGCCCTCGCGCAGGGGCCCGAGATCAGTGTCCGGAGGAGTTCCCCTCACGCCCGCGACTATGTTGCCGGCGTTGCCGATCTTCAACCTTAATGGGCCCACGGAACCCGCCTCGGGGCATTTCGGCCTGTTGGCGAGGCTTGCAGCCGCCGCCCGGCACGAATGGCGGGGCTTCCGCCCCGCAGTTGGGCGCCGACGCACGCTCCAGTCTCAAAGCTCGAGCTCCGCCTTGATGACGGATTCGCCTGGCGGGCGCCGGAGCCGGAAGCCGGCCCGCGTGGAGACATGCTTCATCGCGGCGTTGTCGGGCAATATCTCCCCGGAAATGAGCGCGAGGCGCTCGTCGCGGCCGAAGCGCACAAGCAGGTTCAGCAGCAGGAGGCCCAGGCCCCGGTTCTGCCACGGATCGCCGACGACGACCGCAAACTCGGCCGCATTCGTGCCCGACAACTTTATCAGTCGCCCGACCCCGATGACCTCAAGCTCGCCGCCGCGGCTCTTGTGCTGGGCGACGAACGCCATCTCGCGGTCATAGTCGATGAAGCTCAGCCGGGCCAGCCGCTCGTGCGCTATCCGCTGCTCGAACTGCAGGAACTCGAAATAGCGGCTGTAGACGGTCGTGGGAGACAGAAGCTGGTGGAACTTCACCATCAGGGGCTCGTCCTCGGGGCGGATAGGCCGGATCGTGACCGGCGTGCCGTCCTTGAGCTTATCCGGCGTGACGTAATGGAAGGGGTAGGGGCGGATGGCGAGCTTGGGCAGCGCCGCGTCTGCAAGCGCCGCGTCGTGCAGGACGATGCGGGCGTCGAGCGCGAGCATCCGCTTCTCGGAGACGACAAGGGGGTTGATGTCGATCTCCTTGATCCTCGGCTGTTCGGCGACGAGCTGGCTGAAGCGCACGAGAAGCTGCTCGAGGGCCGGCAGGTCCGCGGGCGCCCGCCCGCGGACGCCCTTCAAGGCGGCGTAGACCTTCGTCTGCTCCATCACCAGCCGCGCGAGGTTGGTGGTGAGCGGCGGCAGCGCCAGGGCGTGGTCGCCGAAGACCTCCACAAGCTCCCCCCCGGCCCCGAACAGCAGCACCGGCCCGAACTGGGGGTCCACGCTGCTGCCGAGGATGAGCTCGTAGCCCTCGCGCCGCACCATCCTCTGCACGGTCACGCCGAGGAAGTGCTGCCGGCCCGCCTTCTCGCTCACGGCCTTCTCGATCGCGCGCCACGCCAGGCGCACGGCCTGCGCGCCGCCGACGTCGAGGTGGACGCCGCCGACGTCGGTCTTGTGCGTGAGGCTTTCGGAGTGGAGCTTGACGGCCACGGGGAAACCGAGCTTCTGGGCCTCGGCGACGGCCGCGTTCTCGCTGAGCGCGAGGCGGGTATCCACCGCAGGGATGCCGTACGCGTCGACTATGCGTTTCGCCTCATATTCGCTGAGGAGGGTTCGGCCCGCCTCTTGCGCGGCGCGCAGGACCTTCGCGGTCTGCTCGCGGGCCGCGTACCCGGCGTCCGAGGCCGCGGACAGCGCCGGCGTCTCGTAAAGGGAGCGCAGGTTGGCGCTGCGCCGCCACATGTAGCTGAACACTCGGGCGGCGATGTCCGGGTACTCAAAGACCGGAAGGCCGCCGTCGGTGAGTATCTGGCGGCCGGCATCCACCTCCGCGCCGCCCATCCAGCTCGTGAGCACCGGCTTTCCCTGGACCTTCGCGAACGGCAGCATCGAGGTGGCCGTTGAGGTGGGGTCGGTCATGGCCTGGGGCGTGAGCACCACGAGGACGCCGTCGCTGCTCGGCTCAGCCACCGCCAGCTCGACCGCCTTTGCGTAGCGCCCTGCGTCGGCGTCGCCGAGGATGTCGATCGGGTTGCCATGGCTCCACGTCTTTGGAAGCGAGGAGTCGAGGGCGGAGAGCGTCGTTGGCGAGAGGGGGGTGAGCTGGGCGCCGGAGCTGACGAGCATGTCGACCGCGAGGGCGCCGGGTCCGCCCGCGTTGGTGACAATGGTTAGGCGGGGTCCGCGCGGGAGCGGCTGTTTGGCCACGACATCGGCCAGCTCGAACAGGTCGCCGATCGTGTCCACCCGGAGCACGCCCACGCGGCGGAACGCGGCGTCGAGCACGTTGTCGCTGCCCGTGAGCGAGCCCGTGTGGGAGGCCGCCGCGTGCGCCGCGGCCTCCGAGCGGCCCACCTTGATGACGATGACGGGCTTCGAGAATGCGACCTGGCGCGCAGCCGAAAGGAACGTGCGGGCGTCGCCGACGGACTCCATGTAGATGACGATGCTGTGAGTGTTGGGGTCGTCGCCGAGATGGTAGATGAGGTCGCCCCAGCCGACGTCGAGCATTGAACCCACGGAGACGAATGCGCTGAAGCCGAGCTTGCGCCGAAGGCTCCAGCCCAGGATCGCCGAGCAAAGCGCGCCGCTCTGGCTGATGAAGGCGATGTTGCCCCGGCGCGGGGCGACCGCTGCGAAGGTGGCGTTGAAGCCGGTCGGCGGCACCATGACGCCGAGGCAGTTCGGCCCGACGATGCGCATGCCGCTTGGGGCCGCCTCCTCGAGGATCCGGCGCTCGAGCGCCGCTCCCTCGGGGCCGATCTCCTTGAAGCCGGCCGAGAGGATGACGGCGCCCTTCACTCCGGCCCGGGCGCATTCGCCGATGATGCCGGGGACCGTCGGCGCAGGCGTGACGATGACTGCCAGGTCGACCTTCGCAGGGACCGCGGCCAGGCTGGGAAACGACGGGATCTCCAGCAGTGTGGGGTGCTTGGGGTTGACCGGATAGACCGCCCCCTTGAATCCGCGCAGGTTCTCCAGCACGGCCCGCCCGACGCTGCCCTCCCGGTCCGTCGCTCCCACGATCGCCACGGTCTTCGGGGCGAAGAGAAAATCGAGCGCGCGCTCCGTCGCGCTCGGCGGCGAGCCGTTTCTTGCGCGCGGCTTCATGGCTCCGCGCCCAGGCCGGGTGGTGGTCGGGGCTGGACCGCTTGTTCAATGCCGCGAGGCCTGCCGCTGCAGCGTTGCGGGGCGCCTCTAGGGGAGCCGACCGGCGCCGTCGGCCGAGCCGCGGCAAGCGATCCAATGGAATGCGACACCGGGGCCGATGGTAACGCCTTCCGGAGCCCCCTGTGTCGCGAATTTTGCAAATCGCTGCGCATCTCTTGTCGCGTGGGGAAGGGGTGGGACATGGGTGCGCTCCGGAAGCTGGGGGTCGCTGCCGCTGCTGCCGACTCCGAGGCTCGTCGGGCTGCGCTCATGAGCGTGGTCGCAAAACGGCCCGAAAACAAGGCGCGGCTGCGGGCGGCCAAACGCGGCGCCGGGCGCGGATTGGCGGCGGGCGGGGGCCGGCCGTCGCGCAAGATTCGCCTCGAAAATGGCAACAGCTGCGGAGTCTTGCGCAGGCGTTTCGGGCAGGATCATGGGGCGATCAATCCGCATGAACTGCCGCGCGCGGCCCAAACCCGGAGCCCCTTCACATTCCCAAAATGAGTCTGGATATCAAAGTCCTGACGGTGAACTGCGGCGCCTCGAGTGTGAGGTTTGCGTTGTATTCCCTCGGGTCGGCTGAGCGGCGCCTGATGTTCGCCCGGTGCGATGGGATTGGGCTCGGACAGGGGAGGTGCCTGGTTCAGGACGAGTCGGGTGGCGTCCTCTTTGAGAACTCGTTCAGCCTCCCGGACGTAGAGACCGCGGCACGGGGAATCGTGGATTGCATGAGCCGCCATTCGTTCGGGAGCGGCATCGACGCGGTCGGGCACAAAGTTGTCCAAGGGGGCGTGCGATTCACCGAGCCCGTCGCGATCACGCCCGATATAGAGGAGGAACTCGCCAAGCTCCCTCAATCCGGCCCCGAGCGGCTGGCACCGGAGCTTCGGGCCGTTCGCGTGCTGGGCCAATTGTACCCGCAGCTGCCCCAGGTCGCCTGCTTCGACTCGGCCTTCCACCGCCGGATGCCCGCAGTGGCGCAGATGCATCCGTTGCCCCGGGAGCTGTCCGAGCTAGGGATAGTGAGGTTCGGCTTCCACGGGCTCTCGTACGAGTCCCTTCTGCAGCAGCTTGCCCTGGCCTCTGGCGACGCCGCACAAGGGCGCATCGTCATGGCCCATCTGGGCAGTAGCGCCAGCATGGCCGCGATTCACGGGGGCCGGAGCATGGACACGACCATGGGTTTCGTGCCGAACGGGGGCCTCATGATGAGCACGCGCTCGGGCGACCTATGCCCGGGGGTCCTGCTACATCTGCTGCAGGGGAAGAATCTGACCGCCGCGGCTGTGAACGACATCGTCAACGGCCAGTCGGGCCTGCTTGGGGTCTCGGGTGTCAGCCGGGACATGAAGGAGCTGCTGAAGGTGTCCGCCACGAATCCTGCCGCCTCCGAGGCGATCGCCCTTTTCTGCTACACGGCGAAGAAGCACCTGGGTTCGATGGCCGCGGTTCTCGGTGGTCTGGACACGCTGATCTTCTCGGGCGGGATCGGCGAGAACGCGCCGTCCGTCCGTAGGAGCATCTGCGAGCAGATGGAGTTCCTCGGGATTCTCCTGGATCCGGCGCGCAACAGGCAGAACGCGCCGGTCATATCGGGTGAAGAAAGCAGGGTGACTGTTAGGGTAATGGCTACAAATGAGGAGCTTATGATAGCCAAGATGACGGGCAGCCTTGTCGGACGGCGGGCCAAGGCCGCCTAATATGGGGAGACTCCGGTCAAGTCTCTTTTATGGAGGTTTGAACATTGGGAAGGACATTGGGCTTTGGTTGGAAGCGTCCCCTTCGCGAATGGCGCGGTCAGTGCGACCGGC
>Ga0074045_10000110_pt1 | contig 70091 bp, 58 predicted proteins | sample BogForMeECP23OM2_FD_94442 | JGI IMG/M metagenome (GOLD analysis project Ga0074045, IMG submission 94442) | Bog forest soil microbial communities from Calvert Island, British Columbia, Canada - Bog Forest MetaG ECP23OM2 | ecosystem: Environmental > Terrestrial > Soil > Wetlands ... | reverse complement strand
TTGCACACTTCAATGCCATGACTCTACACTTCCTACGCTTCAAAGGATAGAAAACAGAAGTTTTAATTGTAACAGAGCGAATCGCTAAACACAAAGCTACCGTTCTTCAGTTAAATCAACGAGTGCCAGTCGCGCGCGCAAAAACGGCATTCCTCGACCTTGGGAGTGCTAAGGAGTTTTCCGCAATGTGGACGTTGTTCTGTGAAAAGCGCCGCGTACGTCTTGTGGAGAACTCAAGCCTTTGCCACTCACACAGCGCAATTCTCCGCCACATCGAGGACCCTTGGACCACTCGTCCCGGCAAGAGTCTTGCGGCTTGAGTTTCGTTCTGCTCCATCAATCAAGATTACAACGCATTCGTTCCGAGCAGCGAGCCGTGGGTTTGGTTAACGTCTTTGTTGGAAACTAGCCCAGTCGGCGAATCGTAGGCCTTCGCGGTGGCCGGAGTTTTCGAGCATTTTGAAGGGATTGATCCATTTCCACAAATGCGCGGCTGCTCAGCTTTTGCTGGGCATTTGCTATACTTTATGTGTCCCTGCAGGGTGGAAAAGACTTGAGCTCGCTCCGGATCTCTATTGTCCAATACCTGAACACTACACCCCTCGTTCGCGGATTCACCCATGGCCCGCTCCGTGGCAAGTACGACTTGTCCTTTACGGTGCCCTCGCAATGCGCCGAAGCACTGCGCAGCGGCGCGGCGGACCTAGCGATCATTCCCGCGATTGAATACCAGCGAATCGCCGACCTGATGCTTGTACCCAATCTGTCGATTGCGTCGAAGAAGGCCGTGCGCAGCCTACTGCTGATTTCCCGCAAGCCGGTTAAGGAAGTGATGCGAATCGCCCTGGATCGTGGTTCGCGCAGCACCCAGGCGCTGACGCGCATCTTGTGCGGGAAGCTCTGGAGCATTGAGCCAGAGTTCTTTGAGGCCGACCCCGACCTACCGTCGATGCTGCAGAAGGCGGATGCGGCATTGTTGATCGGCGACCCGGCCCTCTGTGTTTCTTGTGCCATTGAGCAGGAAGCACGCCGCAATGCTTCCGGCGCATGGACCTGCCCTGGAACTAGCGCTGGCGTAGCCCAATATCCCACACTTTACGTCTACGACATCGTGGAGCAGTGGCGCGCGCTGACGAAACTCCCAGCGGTCCTTGCCGTGTGGGCTGGCCGCCGCGCCGCCGTCACGCCGGAAGTGGTGCAGGATTTTCAGCAGTCGCTGGCGTTCGGCTTGCAACATCTGGATGAAATCAGCGCCGAAGCCTCAGCAGAATTGAAGCTGCCCGCCGCGCACCTGCGCCGTTACCTGACCGAGAACATCGACTACACGCTGGATGAAGAAAATATGCGTGGCCTGGGCATGTACTATCGGTATGCGGCAGAAATGGGCCTGATTCCGGAAGTGAAGGCCATCGAACGGGAGGCCGAACCGGGCGGCCCGGTGCGCGATTGCGATTTTACGGTGAAGCTGGTGCAGTAAGATTGCGGCGGCAACCGGCTGCAAGCGAAACGCGAATCTCGGGAAAAGGAAACGCCGTGGGAATCACCAAACAACAAGCTCTCGAAATGCTCCAGTCCGACGATCTCGTGGGCATCGGCATGGCCGCGCACCAGTTGCGCCTCAAGAAAAACGACCCGCGCATCGCCACTTACCAGATCGACCGCAACATCAACTACACGAATTTCTGCACCGAATACTGCTCGTTCTGCGCGTTCTACCGGCCGTTGGGCGCGAAAGACGGCTATATCTTGTCGTTCGACACCATCTACAAAAAGATCGACGAGATGCTGGAACTGGGCGGTACCGGCGTGCTCTTGCAGGGTGGCTTGCATCCCGACCTGCAGATTGGCTACTACGAAAATTTGCTGCGCTCGCTCAAGACGCGCTATCCGCAGGTCCACCTGCATTGCTTTTCCGCGCCGGAAATCCTGTGCATCGCGGAAGTCAGCGAGTTGAGCATTCGCGAGACCATTCAGCGGCTGATGGACGCGGGCTTGCAGTCCATCCCCGGTGGCGGCGCGGAAATTCTCGATGACGAGATTCGCGGAAAGATCGCGCGCCTGAAGTGCACCAGCGATGAATGGGTGGAAGTGCACCGCATCGCGCACTCGCTGGGGCTGCGTACCACCGCCACCATGATGTTCGGCTGCGGCGAGGAGCTGCGCCACCGCGTGAATCACCTGGAACGCATCCGGAAAATCCAGGAGCAGACCGGCGGATTCACGGCGTTTATTCCTTGGATTTTCGCGGCGGAAAATACGGCGCTCGGAAAGAAAGTGCAGGAAACCACCGCGGTGGATTATCTGAAAACGCTGGCGGTGAGCCGGCTGTACCTGGACAACATCGACCACATTCAGTCGAGCTGGCTGACTCCGGGAATCAAAGTCTGCCAGATTGGCTTGCAGTTTGGCGCGGACGATGTGGGAAGCATCCTGATTGAAGAAAACGTGGTGTTCGCGGCAGGCGTGAAACGCCGCACCAATGAAGAGGAATTGCGCCGCATCATCACGGACGCTGGATTCATGCCCGCCCAACGCGACACGCTATACCGCTCCTACGCGTTGAAATCGCCATACTCACCGCGATCCCAAGCAGCGTAAGCGTTCGCAAGGGCACCGCAACTTCGGCTACGCGTAGGGTTTCTCTTTGTTCTTCTATGTAGCGCTGGCTTTTACCCCCGCCACTTGGTTTCCCAGGCCACCACAACACAAAAACCGCCCGCCTCAGAAGGCGGCCGCTACAAAACCAGTTCTTATTTGCGCAGCCGCAGGATCACTTCCACATCCGTGCCGTCAGGCAAATTCAGCGCATCTTCCGGATGCAAAGCTCCATCTTTGTAGCGAGCAAAAAATCGCATGCTCGAGTCCTTCACCGGTTGCTTCGCCGCGCCTGATGCGCCGGCCCCGCCCGGGCGCGAAGTTTCATCCAGCGCCTGGTTCACCAGCGCATCCGCTTCGCGATTCTGTTCGCGATATATGTGCTCGATGCGGAACACTTCCAGCGTCTGCGACATTTTCTTTGCGCGTTCGAACAGCGGCTTCAACTCGTCGCTCTTCACCTTGTACTGCCCGCGCATCTGCTTCACCAGCAACTCCGAATCGCTCTCCACACGCAGCGTCCGGATCCCGTGCGTCTGGGCGTAGTCCAGCGCAGCAATCAGTCCAAAATATTCGGCCACGTTGTTGGTATTCTGACCGATGTATTTTTTCAGCCGCGCAACCATTTCTCCCCGCCCATCACGAATGACCACGCCATAGGCCGCCGGCCCGGGATTGCCGCGCGAGCCCCCGTCAATATTTGCGTGGAAGGAAGCAATCTGTTTGCGTTCCGGCTCGGGTTCGCCAAACAGCCCGCTTCCGCGATGGACTGGAGGACGCGTGGGCATTACGAGCCACTCGATCCGCCGGAAGCGGCGCCCTCCGCGCTTTCCGGAGGCCTGGCATGAGGAATGGGTTCCAGCGAGTACAGGATGCGGCCGCAGGTTTCGCAGCGAAATACTTCCTCGTCCGTCTCGGACTTCAGCAACTGTACGGTATGGGGCAACACGCGCATGCCGCAGGCCCGGCACTGGTCGTCGCGCACTTCCGCCATAACCGACCCGGGGTTCCTGCGAGCGACCCGCGAATATAATTCCAGAAGGTCTTCGGGGACTTTTTTCGCGATCTCTTCCCGTTTGGCTAGGTCGGCCTCCAGTTTTTCCTTCTGTTCGCCGTACTGCACTTCGATTCGCTTTTTCTCTTTGGCGACAGCTTGCTCCGCTTCTTTCTGATCCGCTTCGAAGTGTTTTATGCGGCGCTCGGCTTCTTCCACGCCCATCATTTGTTCCAGAACGAGGTCCTCCCCCTGCGAGACTTCTTTTTCCGCGTTGGCGATTTCGTGCTGCAGCGCCTTATACGCTTCATTGGTCTTAACCGACGAACTCTGCTCGCGGTATTTCTTCGCGCGATCCCTCCACTGGTTCACGTCCAGCTCGAACTTCTTCCGCTGCGTTATGCTCTGCGTCAGCCCTTCTTTGGCAGACACCACCGCGGCGCGCGCCCCGTTCAATTGCGCATCGGCTTCCCGCATGCGCTTCGGCAGACTCTCCAGGTCCGCCCGTATCGCGGCGATCAACTGATCGAGCTTTTGCAGATCCATCAGGTGTGGAATGGCGGGATGCATGGGCCTCGATTCTAGCACACGCGCACGAAGCCATTCCGCTAAGGAAACGAGGGTGAAAGCAGGACGGCGAACCAGGCAGTGCATCTGGAGAAGGGCAGAACAAGGTTGCGCGGAGGCGGGCGTGCCAACGAGCGGCGCGAGAGCACACCCGCAATGCAAGGCCGGAAACCTGCGCACAACACCGAGCAAACTAACAGAGCGATCAGGAAGCCTTGGCGATGTCGCGATGAATCATTGCCGCATCGACAAAGTAGCCGAGGCCAACGGCCAGCGGCAGAACGCCGAATGACGCGGCAACCATCGCTTGCGGCTCGCCAGAGAAGCGCGCGATCAGCGCGAACGTCAGGAAGAAACCAAGTCCACCGCTGACCAGCAAAATGCCGGAACGGCGCGATCTGGCGTATTGCGACAACTCCGGTTCCATGGGGATTTCAGCGCCGCGTGCCAGTGCTGCCAATCTCTCCTCGGTCCTCAGCTTGCGGACGCGGTAGTAGAGGTACATTGCCGCCACGGGAATTCCACAGGTCAGAACTACCGCAACCAATCCAATAAATTCTCCACCCATATTGTACTCCTTCGAAGACTCTTTCTTGCTGGGCCGCTTGTTGCGGTCTCAATAGAAGTAACGCAGTGGGCGTGGAAAAAGTTCCCTCGGTTTAGACACAAAAGGGCGCTCTGGCCCCTTAGGGCTGGACTTCGCGGATTTCCATTCTGGAATTAACCGCCAACTGGGGGTAACGAATCCCCGAGCCCGCCGGCGCCGCGGCGTGCTTCGCCAGCACCTCGAACTCTGCTGCCCCGGAACAGTCGATCTCATAGCTGTATCCGTCGCGCCCGCTATGCTCCATGCCAAGCGAACCAGAAGAGATCAAATCGTCGAGCGGCGAACAGCGGCCATTCAACGCGATGTTACCGCGCTCGGCTTCCGCGATCTGAAGCAGATCAGCGCGGACGCCGGTCAAGCTGATGGCCTGCGTCGCAGCGGTGCCCGAATCGCTCGTGGGCATTTTTGTCAGATAGAAGTGGTAGATCCCGAAAAGCAAGGCAGCTACCACAAGAAGAACGGCAAGGGCGCGCATAGAAAGATTGTGTGCGCGCGACATTCTGTCGACAAGCATCGATTAGCCTTACGTGCACAGAACAGCAACAGCGAATTGGAATTAGCCGCCACACTTAACGCCCAGCGGTATCCTTACCTCAGCCGCCCCTCTCCCGGTACATCCTCCCCTCCGGACGTGACCGTGCCCATTGCAACTCCAGAACTTGATTCGGAGTCCCTGGAAAAATTACGAGAGGAGGAACTGGAAGAAGCCCGCGCTATTCAGAGCTGCATGTTACCCACGCAGCCGTTGCGCCTCGGCGGAATTACCATCTCCCACGAATTTCAGCCTGCCGCCCTCGTGCGCGGCGATTACCTGGATTATTTCGCGCTCCCCGACGGCATGATCGGCATGTATATCGGCGACGTGTCCGGTAAGGGCCTGCCGGCGGCCATGTATGCGGCTCTGGCAGTAGGAACGCTTAGAGGCATTCACAAAACGGGGCAACATCCCGCCCAGGTGATGTCCCTCTTGAACAAAAGGCTGCTACTTCAAGGCATTCCCGCACGATACACGACCATCCAGTACGCCCTGCTCGACCCCGTCACGGCGCAGTTGCACATCTCCAGCGCGGGAATGCCCGGGCCCATGTCGCTGCGAGCCGAAGAGTGTCGCGTTCTGCAGATTGCGGGAATCCCTCCCGGGCTATTTCCCGAAATCAACTATGACCACGTCACTCTACAACTGGAACCCGGCGATTCCTTGCTGTTCTACACAGATGGTCTGAGCGACGCGCGCAATTGCCAAGAAGCGGAATTCGAGGCCGAGGGATTGCAACAAGTCTGCGGAAGCCATGCGGGGAAATCCCAGCTGGAATTGCTCGGCCACATCTTCTCGGCCATGCAGAAATTTATGGGTGATTGCCCCGCAGTTTGACGACATGACCGCCGCGATTCTGATGATGAAGACTAAGTGCGGAATGACCCTGGCTTGCCTGGCAGCTTGCTCGATCGCGATTCCAGTGGAGAGTTGGGGAGCGCCGCAGACCGGGGAGCAACGAGCCGGTGAGGTGTCTCGCGTGATCCCGCTGGTGAACATAGCTCGCGGCCCGAAGACCATCAAGGCCGACGCGGAAACCGTGGTGGATTGGCAAGACACCGTGAACACGCAGGCCAATGCGCGGGCGCGCGTGGCACTCGATGACGGCTCGGTTTTGAATGTGGGCTCGGATTCTTCCGTGAAGGTCACGAAACACGACGCCGGCGCGCAACAGACGCTTCTGGAAGTCGGCTTTGGCAGGACGCGCTCGCAAGCCCAGAAAATCTCAAAGCCCGGCGGAAAGTTTGAGGTTCATACCTCCGCGGGCGTCGCGGGAGTAGTCGGGACGGATTTCTACGTTTCCTACGAAAACAACATTATGACGGTGATCGTCTTCGAAGGGCTGGTGAAGGTCTGCAATCTGACGGGTGTCTGCGTGGAAGTGAAACCCGGGCAGACCACCACGGTGCGTAATGGTGATTCGTCCGGACCGGCCGCACCCACCCAAGCCGCGCTGAGCACATTGACCGGCGCTGTGACCGCTACCAACCTCGAGGGCACCTCGGCTCACCACATGGGAAAAGGCACTGCAATTACCATCGCAATTCTGGCCGCGATTCCCGCGATCATTGTGCCGATCGTCGTGACGCACGGTTCGACGGCTGCACCGCAACCACCAAGCCAGCAGTGCGGACCTGCGGCAGCGGCAGCCTGCAAATAAATCGAGGGCGAGGGTATGCGGAGCCACCGACGGGGCGATTGGCGCGGTTTTGCCGTTTACAACGATTTGCGGCCACCTGCCATCTAACCTGGTTGTGATAGCTACGCCGTTACTCCTCGCGCAAACCGCGCTTTGTCTGATCCAAGGCTGTGGCGTACACTGAACGCTTGATATCTCCGTCTAATTCGAAGTGAGGAACTCCTTGAAAGAAAAAAATTGCGCTTCCCTGCGCCATCGTTCGATGCGCGCCCTGATTTGTATCTTCGCCGCCAGCTTCGTGATTGTCCTGACGCCGCGGCACTCTTCTGCCGCCGGAGACACTGCCGCCAAGCCTTCGGTGCTTTTCGACTCCATGAAAACGGAACTGGACCGTTCGATGAAGACCCTCGGCACCCAGGATCCGGCTGCCTATTTCATCGGCTACATCCTGACGGATACCGACCGCGTCAACGTTCAGGGCTCAAATGGCGCGTTGCTCAACAGCGATGAAGGACACAACCGTTGGCTGGAAGTTACCGTGCGCACCGGCTCCTATCAATTGGACGACACCCACAAAGTCGATGGCCGCCAGCCGCCCAACGGAGGCCCTGGTGCCAGCGTTCCTGTTGACGACGACAGCGAAGTTCTGCGCCGTGCCATCTGGCTGGAAACCGACAAACAATACCGCTCCGCTGCCGAAGCACTCATCAAAATTCAAACCGGCAAGGAAGTGAAGGCCCAGACGGAGGAAGGCAAAGCACCCGATTTTTCCCGGGAGAAGCCGGCGAATCATATTGGCCCTTGGGTTTCCATCTCCGTGGATCGCAAACCTTGGGAAGAGAAAGTGCGCGCGTACACCAAATACTTCCGCGAATCCCCCGCGGTCATCAACTCCATCGTGACCTTCACCGCGCAGGCCGAGAACGCCATCCAATTGAACTCTGAGGGCACCCAGCTGCAGTTTGGCCAGATTCGTTATCGCTTGGAGTTGTTCATCCAGGGTAAGGCGGTCGATGGCATGGACATTGATCGCTACTACAACTTTGACTGGGTCAATCCCAACGAAGCGCCCGACGACAAAGCCGTGCAGGTTGCGTCGGTTCAACTTCGCAAAGAGATGGAAGGCCTGGTCGCTTCGCCGATCAATGACCCGAGCGTCACGCCAGCACTTCTAACAGGCCGCGCGGCTGCGGTGTTTTTCCACGAAGTCTTCGGACACCGCGCCGAAGGCCACCGTCAGAAGGACGTGAATGAAGGTCAGACGTTCACCAAAAAGGTGGGCGAACAGATCCTGCCCAGTTTCCTCACCGTGATTGACGACACCACCCGCAGAAAGGTCAACAACCAGGAATTGCTGGGCTTCTACGAGTTCGACGATGAAGGCGTTCCGGCGCAACGCGTCGTGCTGGTCAACCACGGCATTTTGGAAAATTTTGAAATGTCACGCTCCCCGATCGACGGCTTCCCGAATTCCAATGGGCACGGCCGCAGGCAGTTGGGTGCCACCCCGGTATCACGCCAGGGAAATCTGATTGTCGAGAGCAACAAGATGGTGACGAATGCCCAGTTGCGCGAAAAGCTGATTGAACTCATCAAGCAGCAGGGCAAGCCTTACGGCCTCTTGATTGATGACATTGCCGGCGGCTTTACCTTGACCGGCCGCGGACAGCCCCAAGCCTTCCAGGTCGAACCGCTGGTGGTCTATAAGGTCTTTGCCGACGGAAAGCCCGATGAATTGGTCCGCGGCGTCGACATTGTCGGCACCCCGCTCGCCTCCCTGGCCAAGATCGTCGCTACCGGCGACACCCCGGAAGTCTTCAACGGCTACTGCGGCGCAGAGTCCGGCTCCGTCCCGGTTTCCGCCGTCTCGCCCGCCATCCTGACCACGGAATTGGAAGTTCAGAAAAAGCCTGCGGCAACCGACCGGCCGCCGATTTTGCCGGCGCCAGCTCACGACACGGTAAAAACGGGAGGCCTTCAGTAATGCGGACGCTTCGATTCGCGGCAATCTTGCTTGCATCTTCCCTTGCCTCGGCCGCTTTCGCGCAGGCCCCGGCAGACAACGATCACACCATGCAAGCCATGAAGGACGAAATGGCCCGCGCGAAGTCGCGTCTGGAATTGCAGATCACCAAGGGCGATAAGCCGGTGCGCCCGTATTTCATCGAGTATCGTCTGCTGGATATGGACGTTCGTGAAGTGGTGGGGGAATTCGGCGCGCTCCTCAATAGCAATCGCACCCGCAGCCGCTTCATGCAAGTAAATGCTCGGGTCGGCGATTACAAGCTCGACAGTTCCAATTTCGTTGGTGAGGACGCCTTCCGCGGTTTCATTGGCTCCAATGGCACTGTCGGAATCGATCGCGACTACGATTCCCTGCGCCAGGATCTCTGGATTGCCACGGATCAGGCCTTCAAGGAAGCAGCGGAAACCTATTCGCGCAAGCAGGCGTACCTCAGCAGCCTGGCGCGCCAATCGGACATTGATGATTTCGCAAGAGTCGAGACGGTTCAGCACGTCGAGCCACTTGCCACTTCCGACTGGTCCAATCGCAATTGGGAACAGGAAGTGCGCGACAGTTCCTCGGCACTGCGCGCTTTTCCCCTGATCTACGAATCGCGCGCGACCTACTACCTCGTCTACACCACGGAATATTTGCTCACTAGCGAAGGCACGGAAGTCCGCGCGAATCGCTCCTTCGCCGCCATCGAAGCGGGCATGAACGCGCTGGCCAAGGATGGCATGCAGGTGGACCACTACTATTCAACCTATGCGCCGCGTCCCGCGGATCTGCCCAGCGTTGATGACGTCAAAAAAGGATTGAATGTTGCCGGCAGCGAATTGATGGCCATGCGCGCTGCCGCGCCGGCGCCGGATTACACCGGCCCAGTGCTTTTTGAATCGCGCGCCGCGGCCGCCCTGGTCGCGGAAGTGCTTGGCCCATCGTTGAGTGGGGCCCGCCCGCCATTGGCTTTTCAGCCCGTGGTTGATCAACTCATGAGCAGCCTTGGCGCTCGCAGCGATTGGAGCGGCAAGGTGGACTCGCGCGTTCTCCCCGCCACTGTTTCGCTGATCGATGATCCCGGCGCAAAGGACTACAAGGGAACTTTGCTCGTGGGAGGCTACGCCATCGATCAAGAAGGTGTTCCCGGGCAGAAAGTAACCATTGTGGACAGCGGGAAGCTCAAGAACCTGCTGATGTCGCGGCGCCCTGGATCGGATTTCGACAAATCTAACGGGCACGGACGTTCGTCGCTCCTCGCGGATCCTAAACCCACCATGAGCAACCTGTTTTTCAGTTCCACGGAAACAGTTTCGAAGGATGAACTGAAGAAAAAGTTCATGGACGAGTGCCGCTCAGAGAAACTGGACTTCTGTATCGTGGTCCGCGAAATGGACAACCCTGCGTTGAGCTTGATGCACCAGGAAGATTTCACCGGATTGCTGGCAAGCTTCGGCGGCAACGCCGCTACTGACCGCCTGCCCCTGGTGGTCTACAAACTGTATCCCGCCGACGGCCGCGAAGAACTCGTGCGCGGTGCGCGCATCACCGGATTCAGCCCACGTAGCCTGCGCAACATCGCCGGCATCGGCAACGACGATTTCGTCTACAATTATATGCAGAGCCAGGTGAACGGCATCGCCGGAACCGCGCTTGGCGCCTTTGGAAGCGCGCAGAGCGGCCTTCCAGCAGCAGTGGTCGCGCCTTCGCTTCTTTTTGAAGAGGTCGAGGTCCGCGGCGCCCGTGGCGAGCCAAAGCGCCTGCCCGTCTTGCCGGAGCCGCCGATGACTCCCAGGAATTCCAAGTAAGTAAGAAACTCGAGAAGGCGAAGCGCAAGGAAGCCAGCTGGCTTTCCTGATGCGCATGCCTACTGCTTCACGTCCGCAAGATTATACATCTTCCCATCCGGTGTGGCGCTGAGCGATGCGTGGAACGTGTATTGCGGAATTCCGGTCCCGTAGACATATTCATTGAAGAACCAATCCATCTTGTGATTTCCATCCAAATCCATATTCCGCAACATGTGTTTTTCTACGATGGCCTTGAAATCCTCCGTGGACGCCGCGCGGTTTTCAAAGGTATCGCAATAATCCCGCATCATTTCCTTGAAATAGTGATCGGGATCCGGGGAACGGGAATCCCACAGTTGCATGCGCAGCATACGCACGACATAGCCGCCCTTGGAGTAGATCAGATCCTGGTAGGAGCCACGATCGGTCTCCGAGGAGCTGATGCGCTGGCCCATCCAGACCGGCCCGAGCGATTCGACCAAGTGGCCTCTGGTGTCGCGAATTCGCAAACAGCGGCGAAGGTCACTTCATTTGCTGGGAGCCCAAACTGGATTGTCCCGTTGACCAATGTGATGTGGATGCCGTCTCGAACAATGTTCAATGTTTACGTTCTCGACAACCGCGGCCCTTGCGGAATTCGCGGCCGGCGCAACCAGTGTGTCCCACAGACTGGCACCGCTTTGTGTTTCAGGTGTGTGGGCAGAAACGAAAGGCACGAGCAGTAGAACAAAGGGGGAGAGCGCGAGGGCGGCTCTTTTCATCGTGGCTCCTGCTCTCTCGGCGAACGAGATCAGTTGACATTGGGCAAGGCAAGTGCCGCTGTCACGAATTTGCGTGCACGTGCTCAGACGTTATATGCCGCACTCGGTATCGCCGCACACTTGAGGTAGTCTTATGCCATGGTGCTTCCCCGCCGCCTTCACGAAGCCGTTCAAGAAAAGAAGCGCGCCGCCCTGCTCAGCATCGGCTCCGCGATGCTACTGCTCAGCCTGAAGACATTCCTGGTGGTGCGCACCGGCAGCCTCGGCGTTCTTTCCGAAGCGTTGCATTCCGGACTGGACCTGGTCGCTGCGGTCATCACCTTTCTTTCCGTGCGTGTTTCCGACGAGCCTGCGGACGAACGCCACCCTTACGGACACGGAAAATTCGAGAATTTCTCGGCGTTTATGGAGACCGGCCTGCTCGTCATTACCGCCTTTTACATCATCTACGAGGCCTTTTCCCGGCTGTTCTTCCACAGCGTTCACGTTCAACCCAGCCTCATCGCCTTTGTCATATTGTTCGCCGCTCTCGGCATCGACGTCACCCGCGCTCGCGCTCTCAAGTCCGTTGCCAAAAAATATACCAGCGAAGCCCTGGAGGCCGACGCCCTGCACTTTTCCACCGACGTGTGGAGCACCATGGTGGTAATCCTCGGCGTCGCTCTCGTTTGGGCTGGCAACTATTGGAATCTACCCTGGCTCGCGTATGCGGACGCGTTCGCCGCCCTTGGCGTTGCCGCCGTCATTCTGTGGGTGGGGTCGCAACTCGGAAGGCGCACGCTCGACGCTCTGCTGGATGCCGCACCCGAGGGGCTGCACGACGAAATCACCGACGCTGTCGGCCGCATGGATGGTGTCCTCGACGTGGAGCGCGTACGAGTGCGCCGGTCGGGCAATCGTCACTTCGTGGACGCCACCGTCAGCGTCCCTCGTACCTCCAGCCTCGAGCAAGTTCACGTCCTGACGGACGCGATCGAACGGCGCATCAGCGAAATTGTGCCCTCCGACGTCATTGTGCACACCGAGCCTCGGGCGCCGCGCGGCGAAACGCTATTCGAATCGATACGCGCTGTGGCCCAGCGCATGGGCCTGGCAATTCATGATGTGGCAGCAGTCCAGCAGGACGGCAGTCTTTTCGTCGAACTGCACCTGGAAGTGGACGAAAACCTCAGCCTGGGCGACGCGCATCGCCGCGCCACGGAACTGGAGGAAGGTATTCGCGCATTACGCGACGGGAACGTGATGGTGAATATCCACATTGAACCGCTGGGCCGCCACATTGCCACACCGGACACACGGGAAGGCGAAATGCGTCAATTGGAAATCGACGTGGAGAATTTCCTGAATCGCATGCCTTCGGAATACGATGAGCTCATCAATTGCCACGAAGTTCATGTACGCCAGGTGGAGCATCATATCCTGGTCTCTTGCCATTGCATCATGAAGAGCGACCTGCCTATCACTCGCGTTCACGACGTTACCGCTGCGCTGGAAGATCGCGTCAAGGAACGCTTCGCCCAGATTTCCCGCGTCACCATCCACCCCGAACCGCCCGAAGCTTCCTAGCTATTTCAAGCGGGCTTCTCTTTGTTGCCACGTAGCGCGAATACCAGCGCACCAAACGCCAGCAACGCCGGGAAGCATTCCAGCACGTATCTTGGCTCCGGCGTCTCCACGGTGGTCAGGAACACCGTGCGCGCCAGAATGTAGAACAGCAGCACGGTCAATGCCGCGCGCACTCCCGGCCACTTCCACAATTTCCAAACGCCCCAGGTCGCCAGCGCCAGACAGAAGATGTTTAGGAGGAAAAACAATACCGTCACTCCCTGGTCGACCGGATCCTCGTCCCACATCTGCGTCACGGGGAACACATTGCCCGACACAGGCACCAGTTCGATGCGCGGCGTAAACCACATGCGCACCACACGCCGCAATGGAATCCACAGGTAAGTGCGAAGCGGATGCCGCGCGGTCCTTTCGCGCGCCAGTTGCGCAAACACCGCGTCCTCGTCCTCGGTCAATGTAAGATCGTCGTTGTATTGCTCCAACACCGCCGCCACCCGCTCCTTTTCTTCCGGCGTGTCGAATGCCTCCGCGGGAATATCGTCCAGGTCAATGGATTCGTCGTTCAACTTCCACGGCACCAGATAGCAGTCGCGCACCCGGTATAACCAGGTCCGCTCCCAAGCCATAAAGCCCTTCGGATCGATTTCACCTGGCAACGTGGCATCCTTTGGCGCCAGCGGCTGGAATTCGTGTAGCGTCACCGCATTGCGAATGGCCCAAGGGACCAGCGGCACACAGCAGGTACAGCCCATCAGCAGGCCCGTCAGCCACCAGCGCTTCCATTCGCCCCGGCGCGCCATCCAAAAGCCCATCACCGCCAGGGTCGTTACCAGCAAAAGTGGCGTTTCCGGGCGAAACAAGGTGCCAACCCCGACCACCAGGCCAGCCAGCGCCGCCAGCGTCCAGTAGCCCTTGCCGGTTGACCCGTTCCCCTGAAACACTTCCCGGCCCTCGTCGCGGCTCAGCGTCGCCAGCAACACCAGAATGATCATTGCGACCGCGGTAAGAAAGATCGCCCACGTCTCGGTCAGCGGCACAGCTACATAGTTCGCTGCAAAAGGGCACAACGCCGCCAACCACAGACCCGCGGTGAAGGCACGCTTCGGCTTGGCGCGAGGATCGCCCAGCGTCACCAAGAGCGCGGCCAACGCCCCAATCGCCAGGCAGGTCGCCAAATCCACCACCACCTGCGCCAGCATCACAAAGATGCGGGCATGCTCCCGCGTGCGCCCGGTCAGCGCGTAAACCAGGGCCAGGAACGCCGGATAGCCGGGCACTCGCAAATCCACCGGAACCAGTGCCCCGCCTATATCCATGGCGTACTTGCCATGCTTCAGCCAATTCGTCGCCAGTTGCTCGTAGATGATCGTATCCCCGGCGCCGGCAGGTAGCTTCAGCACAAACAGCAGACGTAAGCAGATTCCAGTAGAAAGTGCGGTCAGAGGACTTAAGAAAACTCGCTTCATATTGCTTCGCATCTTACAATAGAGAGGTTCGGTTCTACTCGACGGAGTAACTTGTTCCTTACCGGCGTAACCCACCTGCGCCGCAGGAACGTCACGCTTCATGAAGGAACGCAGGCCAATCTTCTACGACGCCGAGAAACTTCGGTGGCGGCGTACTCGTCGGCTCATGGAAATCAGCGGGATTCTGCTGACCTTGCTGCTGGTGTATTTCTTTGTCACCGTGGCCGGCAGCGTGGAGCTTCCCTCCTCGTTGTTGCCCGATTCCCGCCCCGCTTACCACGCCGTAAAGAAAAAGATCACGAAGGCTGTCCCGCTTCGCGAAGGCCGCCATAAGCGCGTTGCCAACATCGGCCAGATTCCCGCGGCGTATGACCCGCTGCGCGCGGCGTTTTATGTCAGCTGGGATGCCAACAGCCTGGCCTCTCTGAAGAAGCACTATAAAGATATCGACTTGCTGATGCCGGAGCAGTTGCACGCCATTTCTCCCGATGGCGCCATGACTATCGTGGACTATCAGCGCAATCAGCAGCTTGTTGTCAAAGCCTCGCCCGCCGAGGCCATTGCCCGTCTGAACCAGGACCAACTGCATCGCTGGATGCGCTCCGTCAATCCTCCGCTCGAACTTCCCATGATGGGCCTGCTGAACAATTACGACGGCACGGTGTGGCGCGTGAAAGAACTGACTGAGTTACTGGCAAATCCCGCCGCGCGACAGCGCCTGGTCAACGACGTGGTGACCTATGCTGTGCTCGCCAAGCAGGAGGGCATCGTCGTCGACTTCGAAGAAGTTCCCCCGTCCAGTCAGCATAATTTCCGGGACTTCGTCGCCGAGCTTGGGCCGGCGCTGCATGCCGTCGCCCTGAAGTTGATGGTTACTCTTCCCGCCAGGGACGACGCTTACGACTACGCTTTTTTCGGCAAAGAAACAGATGCCATCATTCTCTTCAACTTCGACCAGCACTGGCTCTCCTCTGCTCCCGGCCCGATTGCCGCCCAAGACTGGTTCATGGAGAATTTGCGCCAGATCCGCGAGGTGGTTCCCGCGCAGAAGATTATCGTGGGAATTGCCAACTATGCTTACGACTGGACGCAAGCGACGAAGAAGGAGCCTCAGCAGGCCTCGCAATTCAGCGTGCAAGAAGCCCTTCTGCATGCCTACGAATCGGAAGCGGAAGTTGAATTCGATCCGGCCTCGTTGAATCCACACTATTCTTACGATGACGAGCACGAACGCACCCACCAGGTCTGGATGCTGGACGCCGTCACAGCCTACAACCAGTTGCGCGCCAGCGAGCGCATGGGTGTTCAGGGCACAGCGCTATGGCGCTTCGGCTCCGTGGACACTTCGTTGTGGCCGATCTGGGACGCCACGCGTCCCGATGATGCCATCCGGGACAAGCTCACTGACATTGCTCCCGGCCCGGACCTCATTCTCGAAGGCGATGGCGACATCTGGCGCATCGCCGACGTCCCCAAACATGGCCGTCGCACGCTCGCTTACGACAAGACTACCGACCTGTTTAGCAGCGAAAAGTACGATGCCCTCCCGCTTTCCTTTGATATCGAGCAGATCGGCGCCGCCAAGAACAAGCTGGTCTTGTCTTTCGACGATGGCCCCGATCCGCGATGGACTCCCAAAATTCTGGACGTGCTCAAAGAGAAAAAAGCCCCCGGCGTGTTTTTCGTCATTGGAGAAGAAGCGAATCGCGCTCCGGATATACTGAGACGCGAATATGCCGAGGGCCACGAAATCGGCAACCATACCTTTACGCATCCGCAATTCGACCAAACCTCGAAGACGCAGATCAAATGGGAACTGAACCTGACGCAGAGGCTGATCGAGAGCACCCTGGGTGTGAAATCCATCCTCTTTCGCCCGCCCTATGGCATCGATCACCAGCCGGAATATGCCGAAGAAGTCGCGCAACTTCCTTACCCGCAAGAATTGGGTTACTTGATTGTTGGCCAGCGAATTGATCCCGACGACTGGAGCTTAACCGACGATAAGCACCCGATTCCCGCGCAGCAGATCGTCGACGGCGTTTTGCGGCAAGCCAGCAAGGGCAACATCATTCTGATGCACGACGGCGGCGGAGATCGCTCACAAACTTTGGCGGCTCTTCCCATGGTCATCGACCAGCTCCGCGCCAAGGGCTATGAGTTTGTTTCCATTTCCGACCTGATTGGCAAGACCAGAGCCGACGTGATGGCCCCGTTAACGTTCCGCGAGCGCCTGGCCGCGCGTGCGGACGGTGTTATCTTTGTGATCTTTCAGTGGTCGCGCTTCGCCGTCGCCACCATTTTCATCCTCGGCATCATCATGGTCAGTGGCCGCGCCTTGATCATCGGCATCCTCGCCATCATTGAAAGGCTGCGGCCCGATCACACGAAATTGCCCCAGCCTCTCCCCAGCGTCACCGTCCTGATTCCTGCTCACAACGAGGAGAGCGTCATCGTTCAGACCATCACGTCTGTCCTGCTTTCCGACTACGACAACATCCACGTCATCGTGGTCGACGACGGCTCTACCGATCGCACCCTCGAACTTCTCCACTCCAACTTCGGCAAGAACGACGCGGTCCAGATCATCCATCAGGTCAATCGCGGAAAGGCCGCAGCGTTGAACAATGCTCTCTCTCATGCCAAGGCCGACATCGTCGTCACCATCGACGCCGACACGGAAATTGAAGCCGACGCCATTCGCAATCTCCTCCGCCATTTCTCCGATCCCCTCATCGGAGCGGTCGCCGGAAACGTGAAAGTTGGCAACCGCGACCGCTGGCTTACGCGCTGGCAAGCCCTGGAATACATCACCAGCCAGAACATGGAGAAGCGCGCCTTCGATCTTCTCAACTGCATTACCGTTGTGCCCGGCGCGCTTGGCGCGTGGCGCAAGGCTGCGATCGAAGCAGCCGGAGGAATTACCGCGGATACCGTCGCGGAAGACGCCGATCTGACGATTGCGATCCGCCGGCTCGGCTGGCGCGTTACCTACGACGAATACGCCGTCGCCTGGACAGAAGCGCCCGAAACACCCCGCGCGCTGATTCGCCAGCGCTTTCGGTGGACATTCGGCACCCTGCAATCGTTCTGGAAGCACAGCGACACGTTGTTTCGTCCCAAGTACGGCACACTCGGCTGGGTCGCTCTTCCCAACATCTTCGTTTTTCAGATTGCGCTGCCGCTGATTTCTCCCATCATCGATTTGCTGTTTCTCGGCAGCTTGCTCTTGTGGGGTCTGGCGCAACTTCACATCACGCAAATTCCGCAGCTCTGGACCACCGCCGATGTCCAACGGTCCGTGGTCTTTTTCCTTGGATTTATCATCATCGACGTTCTCACCTGCATCATTGCGTTTGCCCTCGAACGGCATGAGGATTGGACTCTCCTCATCCCTGTGCTGCTCCAACGCTTCTATTATCGCCAGTTGATGTACATCGTCCTGTTCCGTTCCGTCAAAGAAGCCGTCAGCGGCCGTCCCGTTGGCTGGAGAGGCGTCGAGCACGAGCCACACGAGCCTCCTCGTCCGACCCCGGCTCCGGCTGCGCTTTAACTCGCACAATTTTGCTTGCCTGACGATTTTCTGGCCCAAAAACAAAACTCCCGGCACGCCATTGAATGCGCACCGGGAGTTTCGCGCTGCTCTGTCCGGGTGTCTACGGCTGCGCCTGCACCAGCGGAATCTGTGACGCCAGCTGAAGATCAATCAGGTTGCTCAAGCGACGATCCAACTGGAAAAACGTCGCCACCTTCTTGCCCGGCAGCACCTGGCTGAAGATCGGATCGTACTTCAGTCGCAGTTGTGCTACGGCCTGGTCTGCTTCCAAAGAACGCTTGATCAAGCTGGCAGCCTGCACATCGGTGATGGAACCCCAATTTGCGGCGTACTCCTTGAGTAGTTGGTATTTCGCGTCATTCACCTTGGTAAGCTCAGCGGTGTATTGGTCATACAGCGGCCAGAACTTCGTGGCCTCCGTATCCGTCAGGGTAAGGTTCGCGGCGATGAGTTGCTTCTTCTCCGAGCGAATGTCTTGCCGCAGCAAGGCTATGTCCTGGTCGCTGACACCCTGCGGCGATTTACTCCCCGCCACGGAAGACGACGCCGCTTGAGCTGGCGCCTTGGGACAAAATGCAACACAACCGCCTGCCAACACCAGGGCGATGATGATCGTTTTTCTGCTCATGAATATTCTCCTTTTTGAAGCAGCGGAAAAGACCTGTGGCACAACTTTCGTCCAGTGACAATCAGGTCCCCATATGCTGCTTTTCCTCTTGATTGGAATTTCTCAGATATCCAGAGTTCGCTTTCTGGGTTTCGGGACAGCGCGCGATGGAACGAGAGGAGTGGGCGAGACTTCCACGTCGCCAATCTTGCTAAGAGCCGTCTTGGTTGCGAACTGCAAACGCCACTTCGCTTTGTCTGGACCGTGCAATCATAGAACCCTTTACCGCTTTGTGCAAATTTAGATGTGCTCCACCGCGGCAGGCAAATAAAAAGCCCCACGCTGCAAATTGCGCGGGGCTTTCCGATGAACCGAGATTCTCTGAAAAACTACTCCTGGCTCTGAACCAGCGGCAGCTGCGAGGAGACCTGCAGATCGATCATCATGCTGATGCGGCGATCCAGTTGGAAGAAGGTGGCAGCCTTTTTTCCCGGCAGCACCCCTCGCACGATCGGGACGTACTTGGAACGCAACTGCGTCAATGCCGCATCTAGATCCAACCAGTCTCGCACCCAAATCATCGCCTGGTCGTCGGTGATGGATCCCCAGTTTTGGGAATATTGCTTGATCAAGTCGTACTTCTTGTCATTGATTCGGATCAGTTCCTGCGTGTACTGGTCATAGACCGGCCAGAACTTCGTGGCTTCCGCTTCCGTCAGTTTCAGGTTGGCGGCAATCAATTGCTTTTTCTTCGAACGAATATCCCTCCGCAGCAAGTCCACGTCCTGCGAACTCATCACCTGGCCCGTCTGGCTGGGCGAGGCGGCGGGTTGCTGCACGTCCGTCATCTGCGCGGGCGTCTGTGGACTCCTGGCGAGACAAGCTCCAGCCAATACCACGATTGCTAGCAGCGTCTTTTTATTCACCGGTTTTCTCCTTGATGAAAAGCGCAACGAGTCGATCCATCCCTGCGAACGGAGCGGTTCGCATTTCTCCTGCGTTTGCGCAAACTTCCTGAATCACATAGGCCATCTGGCGAAACGCGATTCACACTCTGGAGCGGCCAACCCGATCCACCTGTGCGGCTAACCGGATTCTCAAGATAGGCGGAGATAAGCTGATTCGTAGCGATTCAGTACGAATCGACAGACGGCCTGAATGTGGCGATTCTAGAGGTTTTTCCCGTATTCCACAAGGAAACAGAAGCATTTTCCAATTCTGTGGCTCCCCGGTGCTACACTTTCCCGGTATTTCTTCAGGACCAGGACGCAGCTCCGTGACCGATCATTCCCTCATTTTTCGCGATATCGCCATGGTCTTCGCCGCATCCCTCCTTTGCGGCCTCATCGCTTGGCGACTTCGTCAACCCATCCTGCTCGGCTACGTCCTTGCCGGATTACTGCTTAGCCCGCTTACACCCGGCCCGCACGTTCAGGACGTACACACCTTCGAACTCATGGCCGAGATCGGCGTTGTTTTACTGATGTTCTCGGTGGGCATCGAATTTTCCATCCCCGATCTCCTGCGCGTGAAATGGGTGGCATTGGCCGGCGCGCCGCTGGGAATTTTATTGTCCATCGGACTGGGCACGGCAATCGGTGCGCTGCTTCGCTGGCCGCTCACCCAGGGAATCGCCGTGGGCTGCATCATTTCTGTCGCCAGCACCATGGTTCTGATGCGTCACTTGATGGACCGGGGAGAGCTTGGCTCCGATGCAGGCCGCGTGATGATCACGCTCAGCCTTGTCGAGGATCTCGCGGTCGTGATCTTGACCGTGATTCTGCCGGGCCTGTCTCCTTCCAGCCATGAACATTTTGCTCACGTCGCCATCAGGATTGCGAAGTCCCTGCTGCTGTTAATTCCCATCGCGGCGGCCGCCTGGAAATTCGTGCCCCGATTGCTTTCGCGTGTCGAAAAAACCTGCAACGACGAAATCTCTTTGCTGCTTGCACTCACCATCTGCCTGGCCATCGCCGCGCTCACCGAAGCCGTAGGACTCTCGCTGGCTCTCGGCGCCTTTCTGGCCGGCCTCTTCCTGGGCAAGACGAGCTTCACTCACAAACTGGAACAACAGACGCGCTCTCTGCGAGATGCTTTTGTGGCTCTCTTCTTCGCTACCGTAGGCATGCTCATCAACCCGCAAAGTTGGATCACCAGTTGGCGCAACATTCTTCTGCTGGTGGCGATGGTGCTCATTGGGAAATTTGTAATCTGGACCGGCGTAGTGCGCTTATTCCGCTATTCAACCGGCACAGCAATTCGCGTTGGCATCGGCCTCACGCAAATCGGCGAGTTTTCTTTCATCCTTGCGCAGGTTTCCCTCAGCGTGGGGCTAATTTCCCAGCACATTTATAACGCCACGCTCGCGGCTTCTCTCGTCACCATCCTCGCAAACGCAACACTATTCCGGTTCGTGAAACCTTCTGTCCCGGCTAAGCTCAAAACCCCTGCACCTGTCCAGACAACTGCCTAGCGCGCTAATCCTCGTACTTGTACGCTTTGGTCGGATAAGGCGGCGCTTTCGGAACCGGCCTCGGATCCTTCTGAATTTCTTCCTGAAGAAACTTCAGCGCCTCATCCAACTGCGCGTCGCTGCCCGCGAACGTCGCGTGCGGCAAATTATCCGTCACGATGTCGGGATCGACGCCGTGACCTTCGATCAGCCACTTCCCTTCCGGCCCATACACGCCGATCTCGGCAGCGGTGGCAATTCCGAAATCCGACAGCACGTTGCTCGCGGAGAGCCAGATCTCTCCTCCCCACGTTCGCACTCCGATCAGCTTGCCCATTCCCAGCCGACGGAACCCTTCCGAAAAAGCCTCGCCATCGGAAGCGGTTTCCTGATCGCACAAAACCACAATGTGGCCGCGGAAAGCATATTGCATGTTCCAATTGGGATTACCGATGCGCGGTTGCCAGTAGAACCACGCTTTTCTCATCAATTTTCCCAGCAGCCACGAATCGATATTCCCGCCCCGATTGTGGCGCACATCGATGATCAGTCCCTCACGGTCAAACACCGGATAGAACTCGCGCGTCCACTGCTCGATGTCGCGCGGACCCATGGCCTGCAGATGCACATAGCCAATCTGCCCCTTGGAGTCGGATTCCACCTTCAAGCGTCGCGTATACTCCCATTCGCGATAGGCAATTTCTCGCTCTTGGCGCTCTGTCACCGGCGTGGCCAGCACATCGCGCGCCTTACCGTCTGTCGACCTCACGTGCAGCAATACCTTGTGCCCCGCTTTGCCGCGCAGCAACTCGCGCTCGTCCTGCACCTTCAACAGGTCATCGCCGTCGATGCTCACGATCACTTCGCCGTCCTTCACCAGAGAATCAGGTCGCGCCAGCGGCGGCGCCAAATCCGGCAAATCCGGATCGTGCAGGTACACGTGCTGCACCACGTAGCCTCCGGCCTTTTCGTCGCGCTGCAGCACCGCGCCCAGCGTCGCGATCTCCACCTGGTCGGCGGATTTGCGCGCATCGCCTCCAAACACAAAAATGTGCAGCGCCGATAGTTCGCTCACCATTTGCGCGATTACATCGTTCAATTCCTGCCGGTCGGATACTCGATCGACCAGCGGCAAATACCGGTCGCGCAGCGCTTTCCAGTCCAGCCCGTGCATGTTCCGGTCGTAGAAATAATCGCGTTCCAGTCGCCACGCATCCAGAAACAGTTCGTGATATTCCACTTGCGGATTCGTCATGATCGTCCATTTCGACATGTCGATCTTGGCCTTGGCCATCACCTTGGGATCCGCAAGTCCGCTGGCCTTCGCGTCGGAATCGATAATCAGGAAGTCTTCGCCCTTGGCCACCAGCATTTTCTTGCGGTCCAGAGAAATTTCGAAGCCTTTCACGTCAGACATCACCGTTTCCGGTGCTTCGCCTTTGTTGGCGATGTCCATGCAAGCCAATGCTTGTTTGGGCGGCATGTCTCCGTCGCGATCGGTCCAGCACAACCGCCTGGCGGTCGCCTGCAACGAGGAGTAGTTCCCGGAAGGCGCCGGGACCTCTCGCAAACGCGAAGCAATATTCGTAAAATCGATGTTGACGGTCGCCGGCTTCTTCTCGTCACTGGCCTTCTTCTCATCGGTTGCTTTTTTGTCCGCGGCCTTCTGGTCTTCTTCCTTTTTCTTCGTGTCGCCGGGTTTTTCTGGTTTCGTTTCTTCCGCCTTGGCCGGTTGCTCCGGATGCAATTCGTCCGCTGGAGTGAACGGCGAACGGAGGTCCGGCGTCAATGCCAGTTCGTAGATTTTCAGCGAGCGAGCGAAGTTCGGATCCGGCTGGCGCGGACCCCATGGCGACGGCACGGTGGTCTTCAGCATGCGGTCCGACAAAAAATACAGCCATTTGCCGTCGCTGCTCCAGGCCGGGTTTCCGCTGTTGTAGCGGTCCGAAGTCAGTGCCGTAATTCCGCCGGTATTCACGTTCAGCACCTTGATTTGTGGAAACGTATTCGTCGCCACTTCGGAATATGCAAGCCACTGGCTGTCGGGTGACCAGGTCAGGTCCGAGAAGTCGTCCATCATCGATTGCGCGATGAGTTTGTCCTGCTTGGTCTTGGTGTCGTACAGCCACAGTTGCTGGTCCTTGTCGCGATGCGCCAGCCAGTGGCCATCCGGCGACGGCACCCCTTCCCAACGCAGCACTTTCCCGTCGTTTGTCCATTGCTCGGGTGCGCCGACCCCATTGGCCGGGTACTTCCAGAACTCCGTTTCGCCCGTCTGCGTCGAAATCGCAACGATGCCCTTGCCATCGGGCAGATACCGCGCCTCGCGATACCGTATTCCCGAATTTCCCGCAACTTTTACGATTCGCCCGCTAAGGACCGGCAGCGTGAACACTTCGCCGCGCGCCGTGAATACCGCAGCGCTTCCGTCGGGCGCAATGTGCGCTCCGGTCAAATAGTCGAGCGGCTTCTTCACCCAGTGATCGCGCAACTGATCAAAATCAGACACCAGGGTGATGGGAACGATGCCGTCCTGGCCCGCGTTCAGGTCCAGCAGCCACAAGTCCGCCCCGCACTGGTAGACAATCCGCCCGTCCCACATCGACGCGTATTGCACGTCAAAGCCCTTGTGATGCGTTTGCTGTTTCAGGTCGTGACCATCGCGGTCCATAGAATAAATATTCATTACCCCGTCGCGATCCGAGAGAAAGTACACCCGGCCATTCCAGAACATCGGATTGTGCGACGTGCCTGCAAAGTCGCTCGTCAATGGCACGGCCTCGGAGCCTGCGTCGTACCGCCAAATACTTTCTGCTGTTCCGCCCTGGTATCGCTTGGTCTGGCTCGGTTGCCGCTCCAGACGCGTGAAGAAAAGCGTCTTGCCATCCGGCGTGAACGCGCCCTCGGCCGCCTGCGACAACGGCACGATTTCGTACTTGCCATTGCTGTCGATGGCCACAAGTTTTGAATCCGGCAAAGTGGAATAGCGTGTCGTGCTCACCAGCACGCGGCCATCCGGTGTCCAGCCCGCCACGTCGGTATCGCCATTCCACGTGCGTCTCTGCGGCAGGCCACCATCCACCGGCATGGTGTACACATCCATTGGCCCTTCATACTGCGCGCTGAACGCCACCGTCTTCCCATCGGGAGAGATCGCCGCCAACAGTTCTTCCCCAGGATTGGACGTCAGCCGCTTCGCCTCGCCACCCTTTGCGCTCACCGTCCACAGATCGCCCTCGGCCGTGAAGACAATGGTGTCTCCGTGAATCGCGGGATAGCGGTAGTAGCCGGGCCGCGGACCCGGTTTGTCATCTGCTCTCAGTCCGGCGACCGACAGTGAAACGATTGCCACCACAACTGGCATTCGAGCAAAGATCTTGCTGATTGAATTTCGCATGGCTGGCTGCTTCTCCGTAGCGCCTGGATCGTGGGAATTGTGGAGCGAGATTATTCCGTGGCGCACTCACTCTTTGGTATGAGCCGGAATTCCTTCGCGCGGGCCTCCCGGCGACTGCGAGTATACTCCGTTTTTGCACTCGCACTTACCAGGCAACGTCGCTATCCTCTAGCCATTCTTGCGATTTCAAGAGGATTCGAATACCTCTTTTGGTAACTAGGTCAGCTTGCGAAAGAAGAGGGCCGCGCCGGGGAAATGCTGTGACTTCTCCGTCGCATAAATGCGACGGCTTCTCAAACCACGCATGCGATACGTTCCGCTACGTAACGGTTTGACGGACTCATCCTAGCCCGTTGGAGAATTACTTGAGCACTGACGACATCACGAGGAGCAAGCAACCCGCAAGCTCATGTTTGACTTGTTCCACGAGGGTTGACGGCCTTCAACACACGTGAGCTAAAGCAGACGTTCCCTCACGCGCCGCAGATTATGGAGAGAGTGTTGCAACCGGGTGGGCTGCTGTTGCTGGCCTTTCACACGGGAGATGAAGTTAGGCTATCCAGCTACCTCAGACCTTCGATCGTGTTAGGTGCAAGCCGGCCGGCCTCTCCACTCACGCTCGCTACGCTCTCTACCTCCGGTAACAGCAAGCATGTTGAGATCGCTCATCAGGCGGCCTTCCAGTTGCGGATCTGAATGAGAGACGAGCGCAGGCAGTACGAATTCAATGACCAGTAAACTGCCGTTCTGCGGAATGACTGCGCGGCAGTTCCGGAGAACACTAACAGCTTCCGCGTCCCGATAGCCGTGCAGGATATGTTTGAGCATGTACACATCGGCGCCAGCCGGGACCGATTGGGTCAGGTCTGCGGCGATCAGTTGGCATCGGGAGGAAAGATCTTCATCCGCAAAGCGCGATTTAGCTGCATCCACGCTGGCCTCGCGGTCGACAAGGCATGCCTCCCAAATGCGGGTTGAGTCCCAGCACTGCAAGAATGAGCGACCCACCACCCCCGCCGAGGTCATCGGCCACCTTTGCGCGGGAAAAATCCCAAGCCTCTGCGATGGGCGCGTAATCTTCTGCCGAAGCCGTGCCCATCACGGCACGAAAAATCGAGTCAGCTTCGGCGTCCTGCGACCAGCGAGAATTATCTTCGTATCTCGCAGCTGTGAGGCCGGTTTGCCCGTTCGAACACAGTCGGTAAGCAGGGACCAGCTATCGGCGAGTACATCCGCCCAGAAGACGACGGCTGGCCAGACGGACTGAGGCACATCGCTCCGCAGCGGTTTGCCAAATGGAGTCAGCCGAAAGTGTTCGGGCGTTGTCTCCTCGGTCACGCCGATGCTGGCGAGGGCGCGCAGCAGGCGATACACAGCATCGGCATCTACCTGGCAGTTTTGCGCCAAGAAAGCAACGCTACGTACCTGCTCTCCAAGTGCATCGGCAATGCCGAGGCGTGCAGCCGCGCAAAGCATACGGCTGCGGGAATACGCCATTGCCATTTCTACGAGCCCTGGATTCGCCGTTACATTGCCGATGCCACCGCTCAGTTGAACCATGAGACACCTCAAATTCAGGCAGAGAATATCAGAGGAACCGCAGGAGATGCTCGAGAAGAAGCGCTGTTACGTAACCCGTGCGGCATGGCGAGCCTCTTTATGCGTCGTCCGGAGGAACGGGCCACTGAGAAAAATCTTGCCATACGATTTACAAGTGGCCAGCTTGTTAGGCTCTCACCGCACCCGCACCACCATAACCGTGGCGTCATCGGTCTGGCGTCCCAGCGAAAACTCGTCCATCGATGTAAAGATCGCGTCGACAATCTCGTCAGCGCATAGAGCGCTGCTTCTGGTAGCCGCCTTTCGAAGGCCTTCCACTCCCCATTCACTCTCCACCGGGTTTGTCGCCTCAATCACCCCATCCGTATAAGCGAGAATCAGATCGCCTGGATTTAGCTCAACTGTCCCTTGCTCATAGCTCGAATCTGCAATTATTCCCACCGGCGCGCCACCTGCTTCCAGTGAGATGATCGAGCCGTCTCGTCGAATTACCATCGGGGGATTGTGGCCGGCGTTAACATACTGCAGCCTGCGCTTGGATCCGTCGTAAACGCCGTAGAATAGTGTGGCGAATCGGTCTTCCAGCGAGGATGCGTGAACCTGCCGGTTTACTGCCGTGACGACTGCCGGCCCATCACTTCCGGCGAACGACGCTGCGGTGCGAACCGAGGACTGGACGTTCGATATCATCAAGGCTGCGGCGAGCCCTTTTCCCGACGCGTCTCCTACAGCTAGCGCCAGACCATCATGCGGCAATGGCATAAAGTCGTAAAAGTCTCCACCCAACGCCCGCACCTGCCGGCAACGCGCGCTGTAACTCAGCGTATCCAGTGTTGGTCCGGTGCGCGGCATAAACCGTTCCTGCACATCGCAGGCCGTAACCCAGTCGCGGCTAACATCCAGAACCATTGTATCGCTTCTCATCTTCGCACCTCTGTCAGTAAGTCGATCCTTGCGGCGCGAATTCGACCTCCCGAGGCAACAATTTTTGCTGAAGATTCGTTGTCGCGGCATGTCGAGAATCCCTTGCCTGCTCCGACTACCATATGAAGGGGCAGCAACTATCGCCAAAAGAGCCAAAAAGAGAGGAGCACTAAGGACATGAAATACATATTGCTTATGAGTGGTACGAAGGCAGGTGTCGACACCTATGTCGCATGGTCCAAGAAGGACGTCGATGCCCACATGGCGGTCCTCAAGAGCATCAACAAGGAGCTAACCGAATCCGGAGAGTTTGTGGGCACCGAAGGCTTGGCGCGCCCGGACCGGGCCATAGTCGTGCGCGGGCAAAAAGCCGGCATGCCGATCACGGATGGCATCTTCCCCGAAGCCAAGGAGTTTTTACTCGGCTACTGGATCGTCGAGGTCAAGACCCCCGAACGGGCATACGAGATCGCCTCACGGATTTCCGTGGCGCCGGGTCCCGGTGGAGTGCCCACGAACATGCCCATCGAAGTCCGCCAAATAGTCAGCCCTTCCGCCAAATCGCAGTAACGCCATGTCGAGAGCGCCTCGCGCGCTCCGACTACACAATGAAAGCGCCCACTCATGGCGAAAACGAAGGGAGAAAAACCAGGTATGAAATACATTCTGATGATGAACGGCACGAAAACCGATTTTGGCGAGTACGCCAAATGGTCGAAGCAGGATATGGAGGCGAACGTCGCTTTTATGCGTGCTTTCAGCAAGCAACTCAAGGATGAGGGCGTATTTGTTGCCACGGAAGGCTTGGGCTGGCCCGGCCAAGCCAAACTCGTTCGCGCTAGCAAGGACGGCACGCCGATTACGGACGGTGTCTTCCCGGAATCGAAAGAATTTCTGGCTGGATACTGGATCGTTGACGTGGAAAGCCCGGAGCAGGCGTATAAGATCGCAGCGCGGGCTTCGGCAGCACCTGGCCCCGGTGGTGCACCGAGCAATATGCCCATCGAGGTGCGTCAAGTGCTGGGCAGCCATTCTGATTTGGGGCTTTGAGATTCCCGAGGGCAAATCACCGGTGACACCACTGCCTTCAGACCCTCCGATCGAGCCGCTCTTGCGCGATCTGACGCCGCAGGTGCTCGGCATCGTTGTCCGGCGATTCCGCGACTTCGCGGCTGCAGAAGACGCCGTGCAAGAGGCATCGCTCGCTGCAGCGACGCAGTGGCCGCGCGATGGCCTGCCGCAAAATCCGTGCGCGTGGTTGACGCAAGTCGCCTTCCGTCGCATGACCGACCACATTCGCAGCGAATCCGCCCGCCGCCATCGCGAAAGTGAAGCAGCGCTCGAGATGGAACAACTGACGCCTCCGGTCGACGCCGCCCCCGAATCGGATCACGATGACACGCTCATCCTTCTGTTCATGTGCTGCCACCCTGCTTTGACTCCGGCTTCGGCTATTGCGCTGACGTTGCGCGCCGTCGGTGGCTTGACCACGGCCGAGATCGCCCATGCGTTTCTCGTCCCCGAATCAACCATGGCCCAGCGCATCAGCCGCGCCAAGCAGAACATCAAGGGCTCCGGCATTCCGTTCCAACTGCCGACTACTGAAGAGCGAGCGCAGCGCCTGCGTGCGGTTCTGCACGTCCTGTATCTGATCTTCAATGAAGGTTATACGAGTAGCGCCGGGCCGGATTTGCGCCGCGCCGACCTGTCTTATGAGGCCATGCGCTTGACTCGGATCGTCCACCGACTGCAACCCGACGACACGGAGGTCGCTGGATTGCTCGCGCTCATGTTGCTGACCGACGCCCGCCGCCAGACTCGAACAAATGCCGAAGGCGAGTTGATCCCGCTCTCGCAGCAAGACCGTTCTCTCTGGGATCGCCAGCAGATCGCCCAGGGAGTCGCGGTCCTCTCGGCCACGTTACCTAAGGGCGCCGTCGGCCCTTACCAATTGCAAGCCGCCATAGCCGCCGTTCACGACGAGGCGCCCCGGGTCGAGGAGACGGATTGGCCTCAGATCCTGGCGCTTTACGATCTGCTCAAACGCATGTCCGACAACCCCATGGTCGCGTTGAATCGCGCCATTGCTGTCGCGATGGTGCACGGCCCAATGAAGGCTTTGGAGCTGCTAAATGCCCTCAAAACGGATGCCCGCCTGGCGGATCATCACCGCTTGGACGCTGTCCGAGCACATCTGCTCGAACTCGCCGGAGACCATGTGGGTGCCGTCAGACATTACCGCGCGGCGGCTGGCAAGACAGGGAGCCTCCCCGAGCGAAACTACCTCCTCGCCCAGGCCGCGCGACTCTCCAGCAAACTGCCACTCACGAACGAGCAGGAATGAAGCTAAATCACCCGTTGGCAATAGCTCCCGTCGCGCATCGCAAGTCTCGACCGAATCCGGAAGTGATCTAAGATTGCCCCTCCAAACTGATCGGCTACCTCTTGTTTCATCCAGTACCACCCATCACCCCAGTTGTTGTAGGATATTTCCCTTGGCGGAAGGGGAGGGACACATGGCCACAACGTTTACGCTGAACGGCAAGTCCACCACAGTGAATGTCGACCCGCAAATGCCTCTGCTTTGGGTGCTGCGCGACACCCTCGACCTGACCGGCACAAAGTTTGGCTGCGGCATGGCGCTCTGTGGCGCTTGCACCGTGCACATCAACGGCGAACCCGCCCGCTCCTGCATCACTCCTGTCTCAAGCGTGCAAGGCAAGAAAGTCACCACCATCGAAGGGCTGTCGGCCGACGGCTCTCATCCCGTGCAGAAGGCCTGGATCGCCGAGGACGTGCCGCAGTGCGGTTACTGTCAGTCCGGCCAGATCATGTCTGCTGTCGCCCTGCTGGCGAAGAAACCGAAACCCACTGATGCCGACATCGATGAGGCTATGAGCGGTAACATCTGCCGCTGCGGCACCTACCAGCGCATCCGCAAAGCCATTCATCGCGCTGCCGGATCGACCAGCGCATAACCTTGCCTACTCACATTCTCTCTTCCTCGCAAAATTTAATTTAGGAGTCGCGTCATGTCTTCCACCTCGCTCCTGGATCGACGTTCTTTCCTCAAAACCACCGCCGCGGCTGGTACCGGTCTCTGGATCGGTTTCCACTTGCCGGCTCTCAGCGCCCAGGAAAATGAAACCGCAGCGAAGCAGGAAAAGAAACCTCCCAACCCTCTGAACGCCTGGATCCACGTTTCGCCCGACAATCACGTCACCCTGATCGTCGGCAAATCCGAAATGGGTCAGGGCATCATGACCGCTCTTCCTATGATCCTTGCCGAGGAACTCTCTCTCGACTGGAAATCCGTCCGCATCCAGCAGGCCCCCACCGATCCCGCCATCTACGATCTTGGCACCGGAGGCAGCGGCAGCGTCGCCGGGTCGTATTTGCCGCTGCGGCGAGCCGGTGCGGTGGCGCGCGAAATGTTCATTACCGCCGCCGCGCAACACTGGAACGTGAACCCGGACACTTGTGTCGCCAAGGACGGTGGAATTCTTCACGGCGCGCGCAAGAATTTCCTAACCTACGGCGAACTCGCCGAAGCCGCGGCCAAACTCCCGGTCCCCGATTTCAAAACCGTTCCTCTCAAGAACTCCTCCGATTTCACCATCGTCGGCCACGACACCCGCAGGTATGAAGGAATTGAGAAGATCAATGGTGTTGCGAAATTTGGCATCGATTCACGTGTCCCGGGCATGCAGTACGCTGTAATCGAGCGCTGCCCGATCTTTGGCGGAAAACTAAAATCCTTCGACGCTGCCAAGGCCAAAGCCGTTCGCGGCGTGATCGACGTTTTTCCCGTCGACCCGGTGGGCTCTTCCGCGTTCACTGCCGGCGGAGTCGTGGTCGTCGCTGATAGCTCCTGGGCCGCCATGCAGGGCCGCAAGGCATTGCAAGTTTCCTGGGAGGAAGGCCCTCACGCCTCGGAATCTTCTGACACCCTTCGCAAACAATTCCTCGCCAACGCCGCGCAACCGGGTAAGGTCGTCCGCAATGACGGCGACGCCGCTGCTGCCATCTCAACTGCACAAAAAAAGGTCGACGTCGTTTACGAGTTCCCCTTCGCCGCTCACGCCACCATGGAACCCATGAATTGCACCGTTCACATCCGCCCCGATGGCGCCGAAGCTTGGGTGCCCACGCAAGCTCCTCAGTGGGCTCAGGACGTCATCGCCGGTGTTTCCGGATTGCCTCGCGAATCCGTCATCGTTCACACCACCTTGATGGGCGGCGGCTTTGGTCGTCGCTATATGGGCGACTTCGTGATGGAAGCGGCGCAGGTCGCCAAAGTTACCCACAAACCGGTCATGGTTCTGTGGACCCGCGAAGACGACATGCAGCACGACTTCTATCGCCCGGCGTCCTACCATCATCTTTCCGGCGCGGTCGACAGCAACGGCAATCTCGCCGCCTGGAAACATTTCCAGACCTCTACGTCCATCGACGCCATGTGGAGTCCCAAGGGAAAAGAAACGCCGGAAAATTCCGAATTTGCCACCGCCATCTTCATTCCGTACCAGACGCCCAACTACCGCATCGAGTACACTGTCGCGCAGTCTGGCGTTCCTCGCGCCTGGTGGCGCTCCGTGGAACATTCCACCAGCGGCTTTGTCGTGGAAACTTTCGTCGACGAACTCGCGGCCGCCGCTGGAACGGATCCGCTAGCTTTCCGCCTTCGTCTGATTGGCGACGACCGCACCATTCCGGATTTCGGCAACCCGAAGGAAGGCAAGCCTCTCGTCTCTTCCCGTCTCAAGGGCGTCCTGAATCTTGCCGCACAGAAGGCTCCGTGGGGCAAGCCGTTGCCGAAGGGCCACGCCCAAGGCATCGCCACGTACTACTCCTTCGAAAGTTATACCGCGTGCGTCGCCGAAGTCAGCGTCGAAAACCGCGCCATTAAGATTCATCGCCTGGTCTACGCTGTCGACTGCGGACGCCCCATTAATCCCAATGGTGTCGCCGCACAGGTCGAAGGCGCCGCCATCTACGGCCTCTCGGCCGCTCTCTACGACGCCATCACCATTCGCGACGGACGCGTCGAGCAGTCCAACTTCAACGATTACGCCATGCCCCGCATTGTTGACACTCCCAAAACCGAAGTTTATGTTGTCCCCAGCAACGAAGAACCAACCGGCATCGGCGAACCGGGACTCCCTGTCGTTGTGCCGGCCATCTGTAACGCTGTCTTCGCGGCCACGGGCAAACGCCTCCGCCGCTTCCCAATTCGTAACGAGGATTTAGCCTGAACCTGACTGGAGACTACATGCCGACCGCCGAGCGCCTGGATCGTCGCGATTTTCTGAAGAGAACCGCAGCAGGAACTTCAGGGCTGGTGATCGGTTTCTACCTTTCCGGAAAATACGAAGCCTTCGCTGGCTTGCCTCCGAAAGATTCCTCGCCAATGAATGCGTGGGTGCAAATCGCGCCCAACGATTCCGTCACGCTGCTAATCGACAAGTCCGAAATGGGCCAGGGTATCTCCACCGCTCTCGCCATGATTCTTGCCGATGAACTCGACCTCGACTGGAAGAAGGTGAACACCGAGTTTGCTCCCGCGGCGCCGCAATACTTCAATCCTATCTTCGGCCTGCAAGGCACCGGCGGAAGCTGCAGCGTTCGCGGCTCCTGGGAACCGCTGGCGAAAGCAGGAGCAGCGGCGCGCGAAATGCTCCTCGCCACGGCCGCGAAGCGCTGGAGTGTCGATCCGAGCGCTTGCCACACGGAGAACAGCGCCGTGGTGCAGACCGCCACGGGAAAGCGCCTTGGCTACGGGGCACTCGTAGAAGAAGCGGCGAAGCTTCCCGTGCCCGTGAGTCCGAAGCCCAAAGATCCCAAGGACTACAGATACGTTGGCAAGCCTGCTCCGCGCCTTGATTCGCTGGAAAAATCGAACGGCAAAGCGCAGTTTGGCATCGATGTGCGACGCCCAGGCATGCTGCACGCCGTCGTCGCGCGTTGCCCGGTTTTTGGGGGTACGGTGAGGGATTTCGACGCTGCAAAAGCGAAGGCAGTACCGGGCGTCAAGCAAGTCGTGAAAATTTCTACTGGTGTAGCCGTCGTCGCTGACAACACCTGGTCCGCCATGGAAGGCCGGCGCGACCTCACCATCAAGTGGGACGAAGGCGCCAACGCAAGAAATTCCAGCGAAGCCATTCGCAAGCTCTACCACGACAGGATGGAACAGGCTGGTGCCATCGCGCGCAAAGATGGCGACGCGGCGGCCGCGCTAGCAAGTGCGCCCAAGAAAATCGAGGCGCTTTATGAAGTCCCCTTTCTCGCTCACGCCACCATGGAGCCCATGAATTGCACCGCGGACGTCCGTGCCGATGGCTGCGACATCTACGCTCCCACGCAATTCCAGACCTTCAGCCAGATGACCGGGGCAAAAATCACCGGTCTGAAGCCCGAACAAGTGCGCATTCACACAACTTACCTGGGCGGAGGCTTCGGCCGCCGCGCGGAACAGGACTTCATCACCGACGCCGTTGAACTTTCCAAAGCGATGAATGCGCCGGTGCAGGTAACCTGGTCGCGCGAAGATGATATGCAGCACGACTTCTATCGACCGGCGGTTCTCGTGAAGCTCAACGCCGGATTCGATGCCTCGGGAACGCCCGTCGCATTGCAAAGCCGCATCGTCGGACCCTCGATCATGTCGCGATTCTTTCCCGGCTCGGTGAAAAACGGTGTCGATGAGACTGCGGTCGAGGGAATCGCCACGCTGAAATACGAAATCCCGAACTTCTTTGTCGACTATGTCATGACCGAGCCAGGCGTCCCCGTAGGTTTCTGGCGCTCCGTCGGAAATTCGCACAATGGCTACATCGCCGAGTGCTTTGTGGATGAAATGGCCAAGGCCGCGGGCAAAGACCCAGTAGAATTTCGGCGGTCACTTTTGACAAAGGAAGCCCGCTACCTGGGTGTGGTAAATCTGGCCGCGGACAAAGCGGGTTGGAGCAAGCCGCTTCCTTCCGGCCGTTACCGTGGCATCGCGGTTGTCGAATCCTTTGGAAGTTTTGTTGCTGAAGTGGCCGAGATCAGCTTCGATCGCAAGGCCCACACGCTGCAGGTGCATCGCGTCGTCGCCGCGGTGGATTGCGGCCGCTACGTCAACCCCGAAACGATTCGCGCGCAGATCGAAGGCGGCATCGTCTATGGCCTGTCAGCAGCGCTTAAGGGCGAAATCACCATTGCCAACGGCCGCGTCGAACAGTCGAACTTCAATGATTACGACCTGCTCCGCATCAACGAAACCCCGCAGACCGAGGTTTACATCGTGCAAAGCACCGACGGCCCCGGCGGCATCGGCGAACCCGGCACTCCTCCCATTGCACCGGCCGTGTGCAACGCTATTCTTGCGGCGACAGGCAAACCGGTACGCCGGCTGCCGATTCGCGCGGAAGATCTCGCCTAGCACCTAGCTGCGCGGCTTTTCTTCGCTGCGCTCGGGAATTTCCTCGGTCGGATGATCGCCAGACGGCGTCGCGTCTTTTTCCGCGCGCAAATTTCGCCTCGATCACGAAATCCGCTTCCTTGCGGCGCAAGGCTCTCTCCATGCCAATCACGACAGAGCCCAGCACCGAACTTCTCCTGGGGTCTTCCTCAAATTCCTCGTCCGTCATTTTGGGGCACGGTTCGGGCTGGCCATCATGTAGATCAATCCGCCAATCAACCCCGCAACCATCAGAAAAATGACAATGTCCGTCAGCACGATGCCCGGTCCCTCAATTCCATCCTGCCGCAAACAACCAGCGCGCGCACGCGCAATTTGTTTGTGCGCTGACGACCGCGTATTCTGGTTCGCAGCAACTCCTGGCGTGCCCTGATGCCCATCTCTTCCTTGATTTTCATCGCCCTCGCGGCTATCTCCTTCTTGATCTGGGTTGTTCTGACCTTTTTTTGGGGAGCCTTCTGGCAACTAAGTGCATTCGATGACGACGCTGCTCCACCCGCCACAGTTCCCGCATGGCCGCGGGTCGGCGCCATCGTTCCCGCGCGCAATGAAGCGGAAACCATTGCCCGCACGGTCGAGTCGCTCGTACAGCAGGACTATCCCGGCGAACTTCACCTCATTGTCGTCGACGATCACAGCGAAGACCGCACAGCGACTCTCGCCATGGCGGCCGCGGAAACAGCGCAAGCCGCTAATCGCGTAACCGTATTGACAGCGGCACAACTGCAAAACGGCTGGACCGGCAAGATCTGGGCCATGCAACAAGGCGTCGAACGCGCCACTACACTGCGCCCGGACTATCTGTGGTTCACCGACGCGGATATCGTCCACGCCCCTGATACTCTCAAGCGCCTGGTTTCCCGCGCGGAATCGCGAAAACTCGATCTCGCTTCCCTCATGGTCCTGCTGCAGGCAAATTCATTTCCGGAGCGTCTTCTCATTCCCCCTTTCCTGTATTTCTTCCTCATGCTCTATCCACCACAATGGATTGCCGATCCAAAAGCGCGAACGGCCGGCGCCGCAGGAGGATGCGTCTTGTTGCGTCGCACCGCGCTGGAGCGCCTGGGCGGATTTGCCTCCATGCGCGCCGAAGTGATCGACGATTGTGCCTTGGCTCGCTCCGTGAAACGTTCCGGCGGAACGCTTTGGATGGGCCTCACGCGAAAAAGCGTCAGCCTGCGCGGCTACAAAACCTTTGCCGAGATACGCGATCTGATCGCGCGCACGGCCTTCACCCAGCTTGGCTATTCCGCTCCCTTGCTTCTCGGGACTCTGCTGGGAATGTTCCTCACCTACGTTGTTCCGCCGGTATTTGCGTTCCCTACACAGCCATTGGCTTGGCGCCTCAGCCTGGCGGCGTGGGCGTCGATGACCATCAGCTATCTCCCCACGGTGCGCTATTACCGCCTTTCCCCGTTCTGGGCGCCCTTCTTGCCCGTCGCCGCCGCCTTCTACTCCTATGCGACGTGGCTCTCCGCTGTGCGCTACTGGCTGGGCCGCGGCGGCCAATGGAAGGGCCGTTCGCAGGCGCCAAAGAGTTAATTCCTAGTGACGGAAAACCTTGCGGGAAGTTCGGTTTTGCCACACGATTCTGGCTGAGCATAACGTCGAGGCATTAACGAAGGTGATTCCGATGAGAGCGATTTTGACGCTCGTGTGTGCACTTCTGTTATTTGCCGGTCCGGCTTCGGCGCAGAATTGGATCCCAACCAACGATCCTGCCTACTATGGCCCCTTCAACGGCGTGTTCTGGCCCGATGGAGATGCGCTGAAAAAACCCCTGGTAAAAGACGATACCGTGACACGCGCCGATTCGCCGTGGACTCTGTACGCCTGGGTGTGGCTCGAGGAATCACCTAAAGGACCGACCCTGATCGCCGGAATTGGCAAACCTGAGGATGAATATTCTCGTTATCTGGGAATCGACGGCGACAAGTTGATCCTGTGGGCCGGAAAAGACAATATCCTTGCCGGCTCGGCCGCGCTAGCTCCGAAAAAATGGCATCTTGTCGCTGCCTCCTTTGATGGACATGACTTCCACCTCTCGGCTGAAGGAGCTCGAGTGGCAGACGGCAAGCTGGATTTGGGTACCGTAAGCGCCGTTCTGGAAATCGCGCCGTTCCCTCTCCCCTGGCCCGAGGGTAAACATTTTTCAGGAAAGATCGCGGCACTCACCGTGCTTCGTCATGCGCTGACCGCAGATGAATTGAAAAGCCTCGCGGATAAACCCGGAAGTTTCTCCGTGCTGCTCTTCGAAGAAGCCTCCAAGCCCTGGCCAGTGCAAACTCACGCCCAGGCCGGATATCGCGGCCCACAGGACCCGGCCACGCTGCCGCGCTCGAAGGCCCCTTTCTCCAAACCAGAAAAGAAAACGGCCAGCCCCGCGAGCAAGAGCCTTGAAGCCACCGGCAAAAATGAATGGACGCTAGGCGCGTGGAAGCTGCGGCCTGCCCCGGATGTGCTGGAGCCCGCCGAAGCCATCTCGCATCTCGAATTCTCCGTGCGAGAGTGGTGGACCGCCACCGTCCCGGGAACGGTTCTCACCACGATGATCGATCAGGGCGTTTATCCCGACCCGGATTACGGCCTCAATAATCTGGCAATCCCAGAAAGTTTGAACAAGCAGGATTACTGGTACCGCACGGAATTCGACGCCGCCAATGATTGGAAGGCCCACCGCATCACGTTGACCTTCGAAGGCATCAACTACGCCGCGTCCGTTTGGCTAAACGCAAAACAACTCGGCACCATCAAGGGCGCATTTCTTCGCGGCGTCTTCGATGTCACCGGCGAGATCAAGCTCGGGCAAACAAATGTGCTCGCCGTGCGCGTCTCTCCTCCTCCTCATCCCGGAATTCCCCACGAACAGAGCATCAAGGCGGGCGCAGGCGAAAACGGCGGCATCATGTGCCTCGATGGCCCGACATTTGTGGACACGGAAGGTTGGGACTGGATACCCGCGATTCGCGACCGCGACACGGGCATCTGGCAGCCGGTAACGTTGCGTATCACCGGAGTCGTCCGCATCGGCGATCCGCAAATCGTCACAAAGTTGCCGCTGCCGGATACCAAGCAGGCCTCAGTCGATATCTCCGTACCGCTCATGAATGATTCTCCTGCCACTGTGCGCGGTACGCTGACCGCTTCGTTTGAAAATGTGGCGGTCGCAAAAACCGTTTCGCTTTCTCCCGGCAAAAATGAAGTCAAGTTCAGCCCCGCGGAATTTCCCCAACTCAACGTACAAAATCCGCGCCTCTGGTGGCCCAATGGCTACGGCAAGCCGGAACTCTATACCCTGAAGCTTTCGTTCTCCGAAGCGGGCAAGGAGTCTGACGCAAAAGACATACGCTTCGGCATCCGCGAAATCACTTACGAGCTTAGTTTGCTCGACAGTACCGGGCATTTGCGCCGCGTCGATTACTCACCCACTGTTGCGCATGAAAAAAACGAACAGATCGTGGACGTCACTCATGAAGGCATCCGCAACATTCCTTCCACTGATCCCTATCCCTCAGTCTTCCCTCTTGAATGGAAGGAAGGATGGAAGTCCTGGGTCGCCTCGCTGAAGCCCGGCGCGGAAAAATCCGCCGCGGTAAAAACGGTCGACGACACGCGCGCTTCGCCCTACCTTACGATTCGCGTGAACGGCGTGCGCATCGCCGCCCGTGGCGGAAGCTGGGGCATGGACGATTCGCGCAAACGGGTGTCGCGCGAAAAGCTCGAGCCCTATTTCCGTCTGCACCGCGATGCGCACGTCAACATCATCCGCAACTGGGTGGGGCAAAGCACCGAGGAAACCTTCTACGAACTTGCCGATGAATATGGCTTGCTCGTCTGGAACGATTTCTGGGCGTCCACGCAGAACTACAATGTGGAGCCGGAAGATCCCGAGTTGTTCTTGGAAAACGCGCGCGATACCATCCTGCGATTCCGCAATCATCCTTCGATTGTGATCTGGTGTGGCCGCAACGAAGGTGTGCCGCAGCCCACTCTGAACGAAGGCCTCGATCAACTCATTCGCACGCTCGACGGCACGCGCTATTACACGCCCACCTCGAATCAGGTCAATCTGCAAAACAGCGGCCCGTACTACTACGTCGATCCGAAACTCTATTTCACGATGCTCAACCACGGCTTTTCCGTGGAGACGGGCACGCCCTCGTTCCCCACGCTCGAAATGTGGCGCGCCTGGATTCCCGACCCGGACCGCTGGCCCATCAGCGATGTGTGGTCTTATCACGATTGGCACATGAACGGGAATGGCGACATGGCGCCGTTCCTGACGGAAATGGAAAAGGAGTTTGGCGCTGCCACCAGCCTCGAAGATTTCGACCGCAAAGCGCAAATGCTCAATTACGTGCAGCATCGCGCCATCTTCGAAGGCATGAACGCGCATCTCTGGGCGCCGAACACCGGTCGCATGTTGTGGATGACGCAGCCCGCCTGGCCGAGCTCTACGTGGCAGATTTTCAGCGCCGACTATGACACTCAGGCCTCGTTCTATGGAGTGAAAAAAGCCAGCGAGCCCTTGCACGTGCAACTCGATCCATCCAATTTTCAGGTGCAAGTGGCCAATTCCCTTCCCGCCACGGCGACGGGCCTGTCGATTCGCGCCCGCGTCTACTCGCTGGATAACAACGTGCTCCTCGAACAAGAAGAAAAGAAGGATGCCCCAACCGGCGTCACCGAAGCATTTGCCCTGGACCTCGCGCCGCAACTCAAAGGAAATGTCGTGCTCGTGAAACTGGAATTGCGTGACTCCGGTGGCAGTTTGCTTTCCGACAATTTCTATTGGCTTGGCGGCGAAAGCGCCGACTATCGTAAACTCGACCGCCTGCCGATGGCCCAACTCGCTGTTACCACAAGCGCCGCGCACGAAAAGAACCTCGTGAAGATCCATTTGCGCGTGGAAAACATCGGCACTACCGCGGCCATCGAAACTAAATTCACGCTCCTGGAAAGCGATGGCACCACTCGGGTGCTCCCTGCCTACTACGGCGACAATTACGTTTCGCTGCTTCCCGGCGAATCCCGGGAAATCGACATCGAATCTCCTTCCTCCTCCGTCAAAGCCGGCTTGACTCTTGGCCTCCGCGGCTGGAACGTCTCTGAAAAAGTCGTAAAGGTTGTCGGAGAAAAATAGGCCGGCGTGTGAACACCTAAATGTGGCCCAATGGAAATGTGCTTGTGAACAGAATGCGCGTTGCGAAATCGTCCTCAGGATCCACGCTCCGGCCAGCGCGAAAGTCCGGCCTTGCCATTCTCCTTTTGCTGCTGTTGTCGGCGCCCGCACTCGCCGCCAATTCCTGGAAAGGAATCCTGCGCGACGCCTCTGGCCAAGCCGTCGCCGACGCCACGGTTTCGTTGCAGGCCAACTCGGGAAGCACGACCTATTCCGCCAAAACCTCGCCCACCGGAGAGTTTCTCTTTGCCGATCTCGCCGCGCAACGCTACCAGGTCGCCGTCGAGGTTAACGGCAAGCTCTGGAAAGCGGCCGACCCACTAACCATTAAAGATGGCGATGCGTTCGCTGCCGACCTCGAATTATCAGCGCAAAATCAAACCCTCGCGGTCTTGCCACGCGCAAACGCCGTCTCGCAACAAGGCAGCGGCGGCGCGGTTCTCTCCAGCGGCCAGGTTTCCAGCCTTCCTCTGAACGAGCGCGACTTCAGCAAATTGCTTTTACTCGCTGCCGGAACCATGACCGATACCAATGGCGCCGCCAACTTCACTCAACAATTCACCGTCAATGGATTGCGCGGCACCACGGCGGTTTTCGCCATGGATGGCGCAGACACCAGCGATCCCGAATTGGGCGGCGCCACCTTCTCCAACTTCAACGTGGACGCCATCCAGGAAGTACAATCGAGTTCCGGTGTAATGCTCGCCGAAATTGGCCACGGCGCCGCCGGCTTCACCAATGCAGTTACCAAATCCGGCACGGACCAGATCCATGGCAGCGCTTTTGAATTTGTCCGCAACGCCGCCTTCGACGCGCGAAATTTCTTCGACCACAAAAGCGATGTCGACACGCGCCGCCTGCCTCCCTTCGTTCGCAACGAGTTCGGCGTTACCAACGGCGGCCCCTTCGCGCTTCCCGGCATCTACAATGGCCGCGGCAAAACTTTCTACTTTGGCGAATATCAGGGTTTTCGCCAGGTACTTGGCACAACGCAAGTCTTCGCCGTCCCCACCGCCGCCGAACGCAACGGCGTCGACACCACCACTTTTCCTGGTGACACTTTAACGGTTCCCGTTAGCCCGGCCATCGCGCCTCTCCTGGCTCGCTATCCGCTTCCCAATGATCCGCACGGCTCCTTTGGTGCGAACACCTACGCAGCCTCATCCAAAGTCGTCACTGACACTGATCAATTCTCCGGGCGTGTGGATCAAGTCATTTCAGACAAGGCCACGCTGTTTGGCCGCTTCAGCCTCAACCAAGTGAGGGGTCCCACCACGAATCCCGATCAAACTGCCATCGATCCCAACTTCGCCGTGAATTTCTTCGATCATCAACGCAGCGTGGCCGTGCGCTACTCGCAAACGCTTACGCCGCATCTCAGCTTCACCGCGGCCTTCGGATTTATTCGCAGCACTCCCTTTTTCCCGGCCACCAATCACAGCGATGTCGCCTTGGTCTACGGCGACGGGCTCTTCCAGGGATTCAACACCGCTGACGGCTCAATTTTCGGTTCCTACGGGAACGTCTACCAGATCAAGCAGGACATGGTCTACGTCCACGGCACGCACAGCTTCAAATGGGGCCTGGAAATCCGCCTCAACAAGGACGCCACCATCTTTGGCACCAATCCCAGCGGCGTTTACACTTTCGGCGGTGGCACCGCCTTTTCGCCTGTACTCATCACGTCCGCGAGTGGCTTGCACAATATTCAGCCTGGCGCCGCACTTCCCGACGCGCTTACCGGCCTGCTGACCGCAACCCCCTATTCTTACTCCATCACCGCCGCGGCCAGCGTCACTCCCCAGGGCGACAAGTTCGACGAGGCTGCCGTCCGCCGCGAAGCCTACAATTTCTATTTTCAGGATGCCTGGAAACTTTCGCCGCAATGGACACTGAATTACGGCCTGCGCTACGAAATAAACAGCCGCATTAAGGAAGCCAAGCATCGCACGTCAATCGCCGAACCCATTGGTCCTGACGGCCAACCCACTTCTTTCCTCACTCCCGGCGCCACGCAAATTTTCTTGTACAATCCGCAGCCGGTTTATCCCATGGATTGGACCGGCCTCGCTCCGCGCGTTTCTGTCGACTACGCCGTCACTCCTCATACCGTGATCCACGCCGGCGGCGCCATCACCACCATCCTCCCCAACCTTTGGCAAGACAATTTTGTGACCGGAGGCATCCCTCTGGTTTTTCAGCCGCTGGTCACCGCTCTGCCCGGAACTCCTGTGCCTTTTTCCAACACTCCTGTGCCGCTCGCCCTTCCCGCGCCTTACACCATCGGCGGACAACTTCTCTTCCCCAACGGCGACAGTTCCGACGTGGCAGCGAACACGCAAATTGATGTAAAGCGATTTCAGGCCGATCTTGAGGCGCTCACTCCGGGCCATCAGGTTCAATTGTTGACCGCCGCCGCCATTTCGCGCGGCTTCCGCAACGGCTACATCGGAACCTACACCTTGGGCGTGGACCACGATTTTCGTGGCGTGAAGTTCGGCGCCGCGTACGTCGGCACGGCTGGAATTCATCTCGCGAGCGTCTTCTCTCCCAACGGCTACAGCGGCGCCGATCCCGCCTTCGCTCCCTTCACTCAGTTCGACGCTTCCGGCCACGCCATTGGTGGATTTGGACCCGAGTCCATCATGTCCACCGGCTCGCATTCCAGCTACAACGCGCTGCAGACCAGCGTCAGCAAAAGCACTTCGCGCATCGGCCTCAGCTTCCAGGCCAGTTATACATTCTCCAAATCCATCGACGACACCAGCGCGGTGCTCGGCGGGCTTCCCGCCAATGCCGGCACGATTCTGCAAACGCTTCCGCAAGATCCCTTGAATCCCGAAGCAGACAAGGGGCCTTCCACTTTTGACGTAACGCACGTTTTTTCCCTGAGCCTGATTCAGGATTTGCCGCTCGATCGCGTCAATTTCCTCGAGCCAGTCAGCCGATACGTGACCGCCGGCTGGCAGTTCCTGAATATCACTTCCCTCACCAGCGGCCCGCCATTTACCGTCTACTCCGGAATTCAGCAAACGGGTGCCGGCGCCGGCGGAACCGATCGGCCCGATCTTTTGTCCATGCCCGATCTTTCTACCAGCCGCACCGTCCGCGAGGATTATTTTGGCCGCGGCGCGGACAACAGTTCTTTTTTCTTCATACCCATCAATCTTCCCGGAGGCACCGGCCCGAACTCTGGCCGCTTCGGCACCTTGGGCCGCGACACATTTCGCGGACCCGGCTTCCATCAATTCGACATTGCCCTCATCAAAAACACTCCTTTTGGCCATCGCGGGGGCGGCGAACTGGGCATCCTGCAATTCCGCGCCGAATTCTTCAATGTCTTCAACATCGTAAACTTTGGCCTGCCTTCCAACACCGTGCGCGGCACCGGCTTCGGCATCATCAGCCACACCGCTGGCCCTTCCCGCCAAATCCAGTTCTCCCTCAAGCTGGTTTACTAATCCGCTGTTTTCTTCCAGTCCGTGCTAAAAGCTGTATCCCAGCGAGAGCACCACCGTTGGATCCGTTTCGCCCGGATTAAAAGCCTGCGTGGTGAAGTTGACTTTCTTATACGTGAACCCCACAAGCGGACCGCGCTGGACGTCCAGCGGCGTTGTGTAAGCTCGCGTCCGTTGCACTACATACCCAAACGTGAACCACTTCCGCGGCGAGTATGTCAGTTGTGTCCACGTATAGAAAAAATTGCCCGCTTTTGTGTCCGTATTGAAAATATATTCGTTCGCGCTATACAGCTGTACTTTCTTGTACGTCACCGTAAATTCCAGCCCCGGCGCTATTCCGTTCACGTGGCCAAATACGCCGCCGATCATGGGCGTCGCTTCCAATAGCAACTTGTTCCCCATGCTCAGGTTGTACCCCACCCACAACGATCCCGTACGCTGCGCCTCGTAGTTGTACCGCGCTTCCAAGTGGAGCGTGTTGTGGTCCGCTGTGAATGTCGGCGACACATACGATTGCCCGTGCGGCACCAGATACCCGCTGATGCTCGCGTCGAAGTCCCATGGATTTGCCGGCACCGTACTCGCCGGCGGCGTGCTCGCTCCAGCCTGTGCCGCGACTCGCATGCCGCAAACAGCAACGACGATCGACATCGCGAGATGTCGTGCACAGTTCATCCTTCGCAGAGATTGCCAGCCATTCATATGCGCTCAAACTTACCATGCCAACGCCACCAGACGTGTAAGTACCGAGACTTAGATCCATGTACAGCTGGTATAAAATCTCATTGATCGCCGGCCGATGCCTTAGCCGGCCGCCAAAACCCAATCGGTATGGATTATGGACGCACCAAACCAACACTTGCTTGAGGCTCTGCTCGACTCCTGGGACCGCAACAATTCCATCCTGCTCAACCTGCTCCGCGCTCTCCCGGAGGGCGGATTGGACGCTAGGGCGATGCTGGGCAGCCCATCCATCGCGCAGCTGTTCACACACATCCACTATGTGCGACTCGTGTTGGTCTCCGAGGACGCCCCCGAGTTTGCCAGAGACCTGCCCGAGGAAGAGTGGACGGTCGAGCGTGATGTTGGTCGCATCACGCAGATGCTGAACGAGAGCGCCAAGGCGGTCCGGGACGCGGTAAAGACCAGGGTGGAGGCAGGCCGTGGCATGAACCTTCACTACGACCACCCGATCCTCCTGCTGCAACACATGATCTGGCACGAGGGCTACCATCACGGCCAAATGAAGCTAGCCCTCAAGGCGGCGGGCCGCCCGCTGACAGATGAGGAAGCCGGGCCGGTCACGTGGGGCGTTTGGATGCACAAGAAGTGAGCTGTCTTTAGCGCGTTTACAAGCGCGCTCAAAAACCGCTCGCAGTTCGTTCCCTATTCATCCCGCAGCGTCTTCGCTGGATCGATCCTCGCAATGCGCAGCGTTGGCACCGTCGTCGCAATCAGCGTCACTAACGTGAGCACCACCACGACGCCCAGAATTGTCGGCACATCATACACGCCGACTCCATAGACCACGCTGCGCATTACTCGCAGCGCTCCTACGCAAAGCACCAATCCTAGAATAAGACCCAGCACCGACCCGAGGACTCCTGAGCGGCCGATCTGCACCATGGCGTGTCCAACCGTCGACCCCAGCGCCCTGCGGATGCCGATCTCGCGTGTTCTCTGCGCCACCATGTTGGCAACCAGCGCGAAAATGCCCACCGCGCTCAGCAGCAACGCCAGCGCCGCCATTGCTCCGAGCAGCGCCACTTCGACGCGCTGTGTCGCCAGCGTCTTCGCCAGCAAGTCGCGCATACCGTAGAAGCCAGAGAAGGGTAGGTTGGGATCGGCTTTCGCCAGCGCTCGCTGCATCTGCGCCGTCAATCCTTCGACCGGGCCAGCAGTGCGCACGATCCAGCTTGGCTGGAACCACACGTGAACCAGCGCGAGCGACTGCGGATCGAGCTGCGCAGCGGATGTGTACATTGCCTCTTCCCCGCTAAGCGGCGCATCCGATTCCAGCGCCGGCGCGATGGCCACATCTTCCACCACGCCCGCGATCATCGTGTTCTTGTCCAGGTAGCGTCCCACGGGATTTGCCCCGTGAAATATTTTGCGCATGAATGCCCGGTTGACGACCGCCACCTGCTGCGTATCCGGCCCATCTGCTTCCGTGAACGTGCGTCCCATCAGCACCGGGATCTGCAATGTTTTGAAATAATCGGGCGTGACATAGATCTCATTCGTCTCGACATGTTGCCCTGCTTCTTTGCCGTCGCCGATCATCAGCGTTCCATTTACCACCGCGCGCTCATACGGCACACTCAGGCCCACGGCGGCATCTTGCACTCCGGGAATCTCCCGCATGGCGGCGGTGCTCTCGTCCAATAGTTTTCGGAAGGCCGCAGGATCGTGGAAGCGCACCTCGTCGAGCGAAGCCTTGGCGGTCATTACTCCGTTGGGATTGAAACCTGCCGGCAGCGTTTCCAAGTGGACGAGCGTACGGATGAGCAAGCCGGACGCGGCCAGCAGCACAACGGTCAGCGCCACCTCGCTGGCAATCAGTCCTTGGCGCAGGCGCAGCCCACCCCCTCTCGCCATCGCGCGGCTGGTCATCGACGAGCGCAGATCCACATTCCGCGTTGCCAGCGCCGGAAGCATGCCGAACAGAATGCTGGTCAACAGCGACACAACGATCGTGAAGGCCATCACGCGGCCGTCCATGGGCACATGTGTAACGGGCAGAAAATGCTCCGGCAACAGCAGCAACAACCCACGCAGCGTCAGATAGCCCACGCCGACGCCAAACGCTCCTCCCACCATTGCCAACTGCAGGTTCTCGATCCAGAACTGCCTCTGGATCTGCCAGCGCGAAGCCCCTAACGCCAGGCGCGTAGCCACTTCCGGCGTACGCCGCAGCATGTGCACCAGCGTCAACCCGGCCAGATTGGCGCAGGCGATCAGCAGTATGAATCCGGCGGCCAGCATCAACACCAGCACCTGCGGACGCAGCGAGTCGGTCTGGCCCTTCTGTAGCGGAACGGAATGGTAAGTCACTTGCGCACCGGGATTGTTCTTTACTTCATAGCGATTCGCCCGCAGCAACCACGCGCGGTTGATCTCTGCAACCGCCTGCTCCCACCTCGCGCCATCCCGCAGCCGCGTGATGGACTCAAAGTTGGTTCCTCCGCCTTCACCCTCGCGGCTCACCTGCAGCGCCGTATATACGTCGGCGTTCAACGGAGTCGTCACGCCATCAGGCAATACCCCGATGACCGTGTACGGCTCGCCTTTCAACCAAATCGCCTGCCCCAGAATATTCGGATTAGCGCTGAAGGTATTGCGCCACAAGCTGTAACTCAAGATCGCGGCCTTCGGCCCGTGTGGCCGGTCTTCGTCCTCAGAAAAATTGCGCCCCATTATCGGCTGAATCGCCAGCACGTCGAAGTAGTGCGCCGACACTCGTGCTGCGTGGAGATACTGCCCCTCGGATCCCCATCCCAGATTGACACCCGAAGTCCTTGGAGAAGAAACCGCCGCTATTAGCGAAGGGACGTTGTCCCTCAGCAGCTCCCACTGCTCGCCGTTCAGTTTGTGCCGTTCGTCGGAAGCTCCGGCGCCAGCGATGATTCGTGTGTAAATCGTTCCCATCCGCTCGGGATGCGAATACGGCAGGCTCTTCAGTATCAGCGCGTTCACCATCGAAAAAATCGCCGTGTTTGCGCCGATGGCCAGCGCCAAGGTAAAAATCACCGTCACCGTAAAACCGGGGCTCTTGCGCAGTTGCCGCAGGCCGTAGCGGCAATCGGACATAACGGAGTGGAACCAGTTTCCCAACCGCCTTTCCCGAACTTCCTCTTTCACCTGCTCGATGCCCCCAAGTTCCATTCGCGCGGCCCGTTCCGCGTCCTTCGGCGGCATGCCTGCATGAATGTTCTCTTCGATCAGGATTTGCAGGTGCGCGTGAAGTTCCTGGTCGAGCTCCGCCTCGACACCCCGGCTCCAAAACAGATTCCGCAGCAAACTCCGCGCTTTCACAAACAGTGGCATACGGAACACCCCCTGCGGCGCTTCGCAACCCTGGGCCGCCTAAAACACCGCCCTGACTCCTATCGAGCGGCGATAGGAATACTAGCGATCTACCTATAGACTGTCAATAGGAAGAAATACGCAACCGCGTTGGCTACGATTGGCTAGATTGCGCTACTACCGGTAAATCACCCGCCTGCGAGCAGAATCCTCCCTGCATGCGCATTCCTTGCAGCATAGCGAATGCCTTCGCATATGGCTTATCCGCAAATCTACTCTGCGCCGTGGCCTGCCTCGCGCAACCACCGCCGCCAATTCCGCCTGCACGGCCTTCTCTTTCGCATCGTATTTTTCAACCATGGCAATCTCTTGCGGCCCCAGATTACGGCGGTACCCGAACCTTCTCAATTCATCCGTCTTGTCGAACGTTATCTGGCAGATTTTCTGGTGCGCATCATACAATTCGTGGAGATACGCCTGCCACTCGCTGTCGGACCTCACTCCCTCGAACTGTTCCAGGACCTCCTGCCGCCAGGCCGGTTTCTTGTCAGGGTAGAAGCGCACGACCGCGAACAGGTGCACTTGGTCGAAGCAACTTAAGTCGCAATCGTTGATCGACCCGGTGTTGATATAAAAAACTCCTCCAAAGCCGGCATAGGGAGAACTTTTGATGTCGTCGTTGGTGATCACTTTCCTCGGCTTGTTCGCTGGTTTCGCTGGAGTTGCCGCTTCATCGGGCGTCTGCGTCACACCGTCTCCCGTCGGCTTGTCCGGCGTAGCCTTCTTATCATCCTGCCGCGGTTCTTGCGCCACGGCCCTAACCCTCGACCACGGAAAAAATGTGCCGCCGCCGGAAAACCACAAAACCAGCGCCAGATACGCACCCGCAACACCGCACACCTCATTCTTCGCCTCTATTCGGCGATGAATATCTTGCGTTTTTTCACGACAACAGTTTTCTCGTCGAACCACAGCCTGCATTGCGTATTGGATTCCTCCACCAACCACACACGCCCGCCAGCAGGCTCTTCCCGGTAAGGCAGCTTGCGCTCGGTAAGAAGGTCCTGAATCTTCTGCTGGTCCATTCCTACCGAGACAGAATCGCAAACCGATGTCGAGCGCGGGTCCAGCCGCTTTCCTACTACGTCATAGTCATTTCCGTCCGGGCCGTCGGGCGCGCCGCTATCGCTGAGTTTTCGCCGCCAGAGTTGGATCCCTGCCGACGTATACGCGGCAACGTATTCACCATCTTCACAACGGCTCTGCTCGTATATAGCGGCCCGTTCGCCCTTGGCACCGCCTGCATAATCTTCGTGGTCTTGCACCCGGCCATTTTCCCTGAGGACCATTTCACTGTGCCCACCGGAAGTGTCGAACCTTCGATCACTTTCACGGTGGCCTCCGCGACAGCGAAATCCGTGCGTGCCGTCACGCGGAAATCACCGGCCCGCTTCGGTGTCAGTCGTAACTCATCGCCCTCGCTCGATTGAAAGGCGTCGGCATCAGAGATTGTCCAAGTGACTTTGTGCTGTGCCTGGCCGTTCTGGTCGAGCATTCGGAACGATCCCCACTCTCCGATCGGCATCGTTGTCGTGTTTGGAGTGATTTGGTAACTATTGGGTCCCTGCCCAAACAAAGCGTCCGCCCACAGCAACAAAACGCTGAAACACAGCATTTGCCGCAGAGGAAAACAAATTGTTCTTCTCCCTTCGACAATACTTGGTCCTGAAAACCCCAGTGTCAAGATTACTACAGGATACTGATTCCCTAGTATGAACACCGATTGACTCCTCTCCGGAGGTCAGCGTGCGGCATGTTCTGCCCCTTCGGGCGCAGAATCGTGAGCAACCCTTTGGGTCGCGCTTTGCGGAAGAATTAGCCGTCTTCGAGGTCAGGTGAAGTGCGAGCGAGGATTAAATCCTGCCCGCCCTGCAAGAATCACATTTCTTGGTGACTTGCATAACATTTTGTTATACTCGTGCTGTCTGGATAAGGGCTGCATCCCGCACCTAGGGAGTGGCACCGGAGGCCGACATGAGCGTCATGCCAAATGGGGGCATCGGGAAAGTAACCGTCCCCGAATTGCTTCAACGCAAAACCTCTTCTGCAGGCTCTCCCGAACAAAAGAAAATCACTTGCCTGACGGCATACGACTATCCCACAGCGCGTCTCGTCGATGAAGCCGGCGTGGACGTCGTGTTAGTGGGCGACTCCCTGGGAATGGTGGTGCTGGGCTACGACAGCACGTTGCCCGTCACCCTCGACGAAGCCCTGCATCACACCAAGGCTGTACGTCGCGGCGTCCAGCACGCCCTTGTCGTTGGCGATATGCCCTACGGCACCTATCACGGCGAAATCCACGAAGCCATCCGCAATGCCATGCGCTTTGTGAAAGAGGCGGGCGCAGAAGCCGTGAAGATCGAAGGCGGCGAGCGCCGTCTGGAGCTGATTGCGCGCCTTACCGAAGCGGAAATTCCCGTCATGGGACATGTGGGACTCACTCCCCAGTCCGTGAACGCCATGGGCGGCTACCGTGTGCAAGGCAAGACTCCTGGAGCCGCGGAGCAATTGCTTCGCGACGCGCGCGCCGTAGAGGCCGCAGGCGCGTTTGCCATCGTTCTGGAGGGCATCCCCCGCGAAGTGGCCGCGGAGATCACACGCAACGTGCGCATTCCCACGATCGGCATCGGCGCTGGCCCGGATTGTAATGGCCAAATCCTGGTCCTGCACGACATCCTCGGGTTGACGTTCCAGGAGCCGCCGAAATTTGCTCGCCGCTATGCCAACGTTGGCGAAGTCATCTCCCAGGCAGTCCGCGAATATTGCGCGGATGTGCAGAGCGGCAGCTTCCCTTCCGACGCCGAGTCTTATCACTCGCCGGCATCCGCGGGCATGAAGGCGCGCAAAGCCATACCTATCGCCCGGTAAATTGAATCCGAGACCGGTTCTTTACAGGGCGCCTGAAACGATTTGGGCGCCCTTTTCACTTACAATCGAATTTCACAGCAAGGAGGAATCCATGAAGCCGGAAGAAATGGTGGCTCTCTACGAATACAACGCTTGGGCAGACCGCCGCGCACTGCAAGCCGCCAGCGCTCTCACGCGAGAGCAGTTCACAAAGCCCTTGGGCTCCAGCTTCTCCTCCGTGCGCGACACCCTGTCGCATATTTACGGCGTCGAGTGGTTGTGGCTCGAGCGCTTCCAGGGCCGCTCGCCGTCCGCCATTCCCGACGACTCGGAATTTGCCGATATCGCCAAGCTCCAAGCCAGCTGGGCTGCGTCTGAACCTACCCTGCTGAATTTCGTGCGCGGACTTACGCAAGAGCATCTGGATCGCGTGATGGAGTACAAGACTATGAAGTTCGGTGTGTATCGCAATCCCTTGTGGCAATCCATGCAACATCTTGTGAACCACGGAACCTATCATCGCGGCCAGGTCACCACCATGTTGCGGGAACTCGGCGCGCAACCCGCTTTGACCGATTTGATGCACTTCTACCGCGAGCGCGCTGCGGCTGCGGGAGCCTAGGCGCGGAATGGAGACGATTCGGACCATTGCCTGGATGAAAGAAAAAGCGCGGGAAGCGCGCGTGGAGCAACGCGCAATCGGATTCGTGCCCACCATGGGCGCACTGCACGGCGGTCATCTTGCATTGGTCGAGCGAGCCCGGCGCGAATGTTCGCCGGTCTACGCCTCGATTTTCCTGAACCCCACACAATTTGGCGCCAATGAGGATTTATCAAAATACCCGCGACCTTTGGAAGCCGATATGGAAAAACTCACTGCCGCCAATGTCGATGCGCTTTTCTTGCCCCAGGCCGCGGACATCTACGCGCCCGGATTTTCAACCTATGTACAGGTGGATGGGCTCAGCGAACGCCTGGAAGGCAAGGCCCGCCCCGGACATTTTCGCGGCGTCGCTACCGTTGTGCTCAAACTGTTTGAGATTGTCCAGCCGCACTACGCCTTTTTCGGACGCAAAGACGCGCAGCAAGTCCGCATCGTGCAGCAGATGGTTCGCGATCTGAATCTTGATACCGAAATTGTGGTCTGTCCGATTGTGCGCGAACCCGACGGACTGGCCATGTCTTCGCGGAACGCTTACCTGTCCGCCGAAGAGCGCAAAGCGGCCACCGTGCTCTCCCGGGCCTTGCGCGCCGCGGAAGGCGAACTAAAAGCGGGTGTGCGCGATTCCTTGGAATTGCAACGCGCCATACGCAAGGTTCTTGCCGCCGAATCGCGCGCCCGCGTTGACTATGCGGAGATTGTCGATGCCGACACTTTCAAGCCCCTGGTGCGCATCTCTCGCCGCTCCTACGCCATCCTCGCGGTTCATGTCGGCAAGGCCCGCCTCATCGACAATTTGCTTATCGAACCCCTTGGCGACGAATTGAAAACCGAATTGTAAGCCCCGCAATCACGCCGCCGCCCCCAACCGCACCAGCACTTCCGCCGCGTGTCCTTTGGCCTTCACCGGGTCCCACACTTCCTCGATCTTGCCGCTCGGCCCAATCAGGTAACTGCTGCGCACAATTCCCGGGAACGTTCGCCCCATGAATTTCTTCGTTCGCCATGCTCCATACGAAGTGAGCATCTTGTGTGTGGGATCGCTCAGTAAATAGAAATTCAGCCGGTGCTTGCTTCGAAAGCTCTGCAACAACTTAATCGGATCGGCGCTCACTCCCACGATCACCACACCATGCTTGTCGAACTTTGCTTTTGCGTCGCGAAACTCGGACGCTTCTACCGTTCAACCCGACGTATTCGCTTTGGGATAAAAGAAAATCAGGACACGCTTCCCCTTGAAATTCTCTAGAGACACTTCTTCGCCTTCATCGGAAGGCAGCGTAAAATCAGGAGCCTTGTCGCCTATTTTTAGCATCACGATCCACCTCGTCCTCAGATTCTCTTCGGTTGGTTCCGCATTACCGCCAGTTCCCTAGAAATATCGTTGTTCCCGCAGCCACCCCGGCAGTTCGGCGCTCACATTCACCGCTTCTTCTGCCGCGAAACGTGCTGTCATTTCAAACGCGACGGCCTCCAGCGGAATCTTGTCGTAGATGAAATCGGAGTCCACGATTCCCTGCACGTATGCGCGCGCAAATTCTTTCATGCCCAGTATCCGGTACTGCTCCACGTGAACCATCTCGTGAAACAGTACATGGATCGGGACTCCCGGATCGACGACCAGAACGCACTCGCCAAATGTTATCCCCGCGGCCGCCGAAAAATTGAAGTGCACTCGCTTCCCGATGAATTCCAGTTGCTTTAGAATCCCCCCGAAAAACGGCGGACTTGGCACTCGCTCAACCCGCGTCACACGCGCCTGCGCCAGAGTCTCCTCCGCAAAATGCGCGCTCAGCACCACGCGCTCACGATCCGTCAACGGCCGCGCGCCAGGAAGATGTTCCGCGCGTTGCGACTCGATCCAGTGGTGCACTTTGCCCGCAACCACCGGGACGAAGCTTTGCAGCAAACCCACGCTTACTCGGACAGCACTTTGCGAACGATTTCGTTCACCGCTTGCGGATTGGCCTGGCCCTTGGTCGCGCGCATTACTTGGCCGACGAAAAACTTGAACACCCCTTCATTGCCGGACTTGAATTTCGCCACGTTGTCCGGGTTCTTTGCGATTACTTCGCGCGCCGCTTGCTCGATGGTGGAGTCGCTCACTTGCGCTCCGAGACCTTCCGCGGCCACAATGTCCGCCGCCGTGCGCCCCGATTCGAACATCGTGGCGAACACCCTCTTCCCCACCGCCCCAGTGATCTTGCCGGTTTCAACCAGCGACACCAGTTCCGCCAACGCCGCGGGGCCTAATGGACTCGCGCCGATTTCTTGGCCGGAATCGTTCAGTCGCCGCAGCAATTCCGTCTGCATCCAATTCGCTGCGCCTTTGCCCGGCGCTCCCGATTTCACAACCGCTTCGAAATAGTCGGCCAGCGCTTGCGTGCCCGTCAACACTTCCGCGTCATACGAAGTGATTCCAAACGCCGAAACGAATCGTGCTCGCTTTGCCGCAGGAAGTTCAGGCAGCGACCGGCGAACTTCGTCGCGCCACGCCGAACTCACATGTACGGGCAGAAGATCTGGTTCCGGGAAATAACGATAGTCGTGGGCCTTTTCCTTCGAACGCATCGGCTCGGTGCGCCCTGACGACTGGTTCCACAACCGCGTCTCCTGAGAAATTCTCCCGCCGGATTCCAGAACGCCAATGTGCCGTTCGATCTCGAATTCCAGCGCTTTGGCAAGATACCGGAACGAATTCAGATTCTTCACCTCGACCTTGGTACCGAATTCCTTCGCGCCCCGCAGCCGGACGCTCACGTTGGCGTCGCAACGTAACGAGCCTTCTTCCATGTTGCAGTCGCTCACACCGGTGTACAACAGGATCTGGCGCAACGTCGTGAGGTAGGCGTAAGCCTCATCCGGCGAACGCATATCCGGTTCCGATACAATCTCGCTCAACGGCGTACCACAGCGGTTGAAATCGACGTAGGTCTTCTCGCCCGAGTGCGCGAACCCGTCGTGCAACGATTTCCCCGCGTCTTCTTCCAGGTGCAGCCTCGTGATCCCGATGCGCTTGGTCTCGCCTTTGTGCTCGATCTCGATCCAGCCGCCCGTCGCCAGCGGGAATTCGTATTGCGAGATTTGGTAGCCTTTGGGCAAATCCGGATAAAAGTAATTCTTGCGAGCGAAACGCGAGTGATCGTGCACCGTGCAGTTCAACGCCAGCGCCGCGCGCATCCCCATTTCCACCGCGCGCTTGTTCAAAACGGGCAGCGTTCCCGGAAGGCCCAGGCAAACCGGGCAGACATTTGAATTGGGCGCATCGCCGAACCGCGTCGAACACCCGCAGAAAATCTTCGTGCGCGTAAGCAGCTGCGCGTGCACTTCCAAGCCGATCACAACCTCGTATTTCGCCAGCATTTCGGGCGACATTGCGGATTCGCTAGCGAATTTAGTCATAGTGAAATAGAGAGTATAGCAGAGGGCGGCGTAACCGTTCCGCTCCCAACGAGTTATGCGGGCAGCCGCGATTCCTCGGCGCGCAGCGCGGGGCGCAGCCGTTCGCGCAAGCGCAAATCCACCGAACAGAATCGTGGCGTACAACCAATCCCCCGCGAGCGTGTTCTGGAAGTACGGGATTCCCGCCACATAGCAGCTCAGCAAGCCGGCAGAGGATTTTACATCGGTGTCGCCGAAAGCCTTAGCGCGAAATTCGTCACCAGGAAGAACTGGGTAGCACCCAGCAACGTAGCTGCAGCCAGCCGAAGCAGTGTCTGGCGATTGCGAAACAACCGGCCAATCAACACGCTAAGACAAAACTCAGGTAGATGATCGGAATTAGCCGGTGAAGCCCTACAAACAGGTCGCAAACGAAACAAGCAATCGCGAAAATACGCACGAATCGAGTATTTGGATCGTGATTTAAACGCTCGGACATTGTTCTTCTCCATGGAAATGCGGCAATAAATCGCAAAAAACAAAAAAATCGCGCTCCACGACCTGCCCCGTCACAACCGGGACAGCGGAGCGGAAAATTGGTCCATCGAAAACAAACGTGTGGAATTCTCCGTTTTCTCCACAAGGATCGACTTCGATCGGCAGTTCCCGAAAAAAGTCGGCGTCCAATTCCCTCCCGGCGAACGACTTGTCGAGCTTCCTCGGATCGATGCAAGTCGTTCTGGCGCGAAACCCGTCGGCAAGGAATCGTCCCGCAAGTTCGCGGGTATCTACATCCCAAAGCGGGAAAAGCGCGAACATCCCGGCGCGCGACAGTTTTTCCTCGCGATAGGCGCGCAAATCGCGCAGAAAAATGTCTCCGAAGCCCATGTGCAGAATTCCACGCTCCCGGTAGCGGAGGACTGCTTCCGCCATGCGGGATTCGTAGATGGTGTTGGGGCATTGCGGCGGAATGCGCACTTCCTCCAGCGGCAGCCCAATAGAGCCAGCTTGCTGTTGCAGTAGCTCCCGCCGCACGCCGTGCATACTGATGCGTTCGTAGCCCTCCGTGACGGTCGTCAACAGGCCGGTCACTTCAAACGCGGAGTCGCGTAGAAGACAGTGCAGCGCCATGGCACTGTCTTTTCCTCCGCTCCACGCGAATACAACTGGCAACGCCATGGCTAATTGCGCCCCGCGAATTGGTAGCGAAGCCCAATGCGCGCATCGCGACCTAGTGCAGGATAGCCAAGCACGTCCTGATATTGTTTGTCGAACAGGTTGGTAGCCCGGGCATAAATCGAAAGCCCGCGATAAAACGTATAGCTGGTCGAGAAATCGAATCGCGCGTAACCCGGATTGCGCGTATAGCCCAGAAACAGAAAATCGCTATCCGTGCGTACTCCCGTAAAATACCCGGCGAATACCGCGCTGAACCTGCGATACGCCGCCGTCAGCGTAATCGATCCTGAATTCAACGGCCGCCGGATCAGCCGGTTCCCTGCGATTTCCGCCGGGTCGGTGGCATTCGGCGATTTCAACACGCGCGTGTCGTCGTACGTATAATTTCCTGCTACAAACAGCCACGTTGTGGCGCGCAGTTCGCCCGAAACGTTCGCGCCGCGTGAAAACGCCAGGTCCGTGTTGAAGTAGCTGCCGAAAAAAGGACAACCGGCCGGACCCGTGGCTTGCCCGAAACTCACGATGTCGTAAAACCGGTAATAGAAATAGTTGGCGGACACTTTGATCCGGTCGCCATTTAGTTTCTGATCCAGCCCCGCGCTCCAATTCTTGCTGGCTTCCGGCTTCAGGTTGGGATTGCCGGGGTCGCACACATCGGTGCCATAGGTCTGGTCAAATCGCGGCTCCTTGATTCCTTGTCCGTAAAACATCCGCAGTTGTGTGTCGCCCCAGAATCCTTTTCCGTAACGCAGAAATGCGGTTCCCCCGACTCGCGGCACCACTCGCGTTCCGTAGTAGCCGTTGTCCTCGGCTCGCGCTCCAAAATCGAACGCCAGCCGCGACATTGGCAAGTAGCGGAAGTCCAGATAGCCTGCCTGATTGTTTCGCCGCACGTGCGGCTGCGGCAGGTAATAGATAGATCCGTTTTCAACCGTGTATTGATATCCGGCCGTCGCCGCAAACTTCTGAATACTGTAGGTCGTCTGCCCCGTCACGCTCGCGACGTTGTAGCTATAGAGGGAATCGTACACATAGTCGCAAAACTCCGCCGTCGCCACCGCACTCGGATTCGTTTGCGGGCAGAACGCGCTCGGATCGGTGGCATAAAAACTCTGCGTCGCATTAAAGCTGTGTTGCCGCGTGTACGCCTCTGCTCCCATCAAGTCGTTTTGCCAGTGCGTCCCGGTCGCGAAATCCCACCGCGCGTTGGCGCTGAACAATTCCTGGTTATACCGTTGGTGCAAGCTCGGCGGTGTGAACCCGATTTCGCCGGGGATGCCGGCATCCCCGGAATTATTTCGCAGCGTCAACCGCAGTTGATTCGTGTCGCTGATCGCGTAGCCGAAATTGCCCGACAACGTGCGGTTGATGAAATCGCTGTTCGGGTATTCACCGCCCGTCTGAAGATACGAAGCCGCACCCGCATAATCGAAATGCCCGGCCAATCCGGAGATTTGCCCGCCACCCCGATACGAAGAAAAAGTGCCGCCTTCCGAAAAAATGCTGAACGCCGGAACCACTGTGCTGCCGCGATGAGAGATGAGCTGCACGACTCCGGAAACGGCGTCCGTGCCGTAAATCGCGCTCTCCGCTCCGCGCACAATTTCCACTTTGTCCACATTGTCGGTAGTGAGGATCGAAAAATCCACCGCGCCGCCCGGCGGATTGATCGAAGTTCCATCCACCAGAACCTTCGTAAAATTGGAATTCCCGCCATCCAGAAAAATCGATGCCGTCCCGTTTGGCCCGGTTCGCCCAAACGCCACGCCCGGCGTATAGATCAGCAAGTCTGGAAAGAATACCGATTGCCGCTGCTCGATCTCCTCCCTCCCAACGATGCTGCTCGGCGCGGGCGATAGCTGCGCGCTAATCGGCTCCGCTTCCGCCGTCACCAGCACGCGATCCGAAAGAGGCTGCAGCTCCATCCGAAAATCAAGCGGGCGCATCGTTCCCGGCGCCAATTCCACCGTCACATCGCGCGGCGCAAAAGTGTCGCGCGAGAAATGCACGCGGTAGCGTCCCGGCGGCACGGACAAATCGTAAGCGCCGTCGGTCGAAGAAGTCGCCGACCACAGCGGCGCATCGGGCATATTTTCCAATTGTGCGGTTACGCGAACGCCTCCAACGCCACCACCACCGGGGTCTGTCAAATGACCACTGATATGAGCATCGGAAGGCTGGGATTGCGGAAAAACGCGCGCGACACTGGCACACTGCAAGTACAGGCAAACGACAAGGCAAAGACTTTTCATGGTTCCTCCGCTCCCTCACGCGCGGGAGCTCAAAGGTTGGCCAGCGCACAAACCAAAACAAATCACGCTGGCTGCCGACCTCGCCGGTCTCCTGGCTTGGCAGAATGGAACTCGCCGCATCCACCCATCGATCCATCGCTGAGTGAATCTCGTTCGAGTCCTCTCGCGGCCTTCCCGTGGCCAATTGCTCCACAGTGGCCGGTGAGCACTGCATCTGCTTTACAGTCGCGCGGCGGCGACGGTATTTCACCGTCTTCCCGAGCACGAGGTCTGCGGTAAGTGGAAGGGGCGAAGCCCGCTGTGGATTGCCAGAGTCGGCTGCACGGCACCCGGCAGCCGGGTTGGGGTTAACGTAAGTACCGCTAAGTCTTCGAAAAAAGCGTTACGCGCGGCCTGCCGGACGGTGTCATCTCCACGCTAAGCGGCGCTTGAAACACTTGTTCGAGCAATTCGCGCTGATAAACCGTTGCCGGCGGTCCCACGCGCAGACATTTCCCTTTCTGCAGCAACACCACCTGGTCCGCATATTCGCCCACCAGATTCAATTCGTGCGTCACCACTACCACGGTGTAGCGGTTCTCCGCCGCCAACCGCTTCAGAGACGCCAACAGATCCACCTGCGCGCCAATGTCCAAATGCAACGTGGGTTCATCCAGCAGCAGTAGCAACGGCTGTTGCGCCAGCGCCCGGGCCAGAATGATGCGCTGTTTCTCGCCGCCGGATATCTTGTCCATCCAGCGATCGGTCAGATGCGATGCCCCAGTTTGCGCAAGCGCGTTTTCCGCGATCAACACGTCATCCGAATTTTCAAAACGAAGCCCACGGCCGTACGGGTGCCGCCCCTGCAGCACAAATTCCCACGCGCGCGACGGGAACAGCAGCCTGCTCTCCTGCTGCACCATTGCGATACGCTGCGCCCGCGTTTTCGCCGGCAGCGTATGCGTCTCGAATCCGTTCAGAAAAATTCTGCCGGACATTGGCTGCAGCTCTCCCGAAATCAGTCTCAGCAATGTGGATTTACCACAAGCGTTCGGCCCAAGAATTGCCACGATTTCGCCCGGTTTTGCCTGGAAACTAAGTGCTTCCAATGTGAACCGGGGTGCCTGTGAAGGATTAGATGAGTACGCGTAACTGACTTGCTCCACGCTCAGCCGCAGATCGGATCCCGCGCGCGGCTGGTCCGCACCGTCTTGCGAAGGAAGAGGAGACCGCAGTGGGCTGCTCATGCGATCCTCCTGCGCAGCAAATAGATAAACAGCGGCGCTCCTGCCATTGCCGTCATGGCCCCAACCGAAAGCTCCGAAGGAGCGGTGACCGTCCTGGCCAGTGTGTCCGCAACCACCAGGGCGATTGCCCCGCCAAGCGCCGATGCCGGTATGAGCATGCGATGGTCCGAGCCCCAGATCAGTCGCATCACGTGTGGCACAAGAAGCCCTACATAGCCGATCGTACCGCTGACCGAAACGGCCAATCCCGTCAGTAGGGAAGCCGCGATATAAACAACAATGCGCACGCGCGATACCTCTACACCCAGGTGCATCGCTTCCTTTTCACCAGCCAGTAACAGATTCAGATCGGAAGATGTGGTGTAAATTGCGCCAGCCGCCACAACGAATCCGATTCCCACAAGGTAGAGAAGACTCTTGGGCTGCGGCGTCGACAAATCCCCCATCATCCAGAACGCCGTGCCGCGCAGATTGCTCCCCGACAGTGTCGTCATCAAAAACATGATCACCGCCGACAAAAACGAAGCGGAGATGATTCCGCCCAGAAGCAGCGTGCTGCTCTCAATCTGTCCGTCGCGCATCCCCAGCAGATACACCGCGGCTATCGTAACTGCGGCTCCGATGAACGCCCCGAACGGCGTGATCAATCCCGCCAGCTCTGGTGAAATCGCCATGTGGGTTTCGGCGATCAATGCAATGATGGCGCCCAGAGCCGCTCCCGAAGAAATCCCCAGCACATACGGATCCGCCAGCGGGTTCCGCAACAGCGCCTGAAAACTCGCTCCCGCAACCGACAGCGAAGCTCCCACAACGATTCCCAGAAGGATTCGCGGCAGCCGTATATCCAGCACGATCATTCCGTAGTCGGTCGAAATCGCGGAGCTGCGCCCCAGCAGCACCTGGATCAGGTCGCGGCCCAGTCCGTACAGCGACACTTGCACCGCGCCCATCTTCAGCGAAACCACCACAACTCCAAACAAGATCAACGCCAACAGCCCGCAACGCAGCAGCAACCGTTCCAGCGTCAAAGGGCGCATGCAGACTCCGTGAGGCACGCTCCGCCAAAAGAATCCGGCGTGAATAACGCAGCACGAGGATGATGAGCAGGACTTGTACTATTCGTGGGCACGATTTCCTTTTCTGGGCTGCGGGAATCCTGAAACGACGCCGGATGCAACTGCCGCGCAAGGTCCTCGATGGCTGAAATGATGCGCGGCGCTGGCCGGTTCACCGCGTCACTGATCACCGCGTAATGACGATTGCGCACCGCGTCCAGCAGGTGCCATCCCGGCCGGTTCACCAGCGCTTCAAAATCTCGCGTTCCTTCCGCCGCGTGCGCCGCCGCGAACACCAGGTAATCCGGCTGCAGGTGCACCACTTCTTCCAGGCTCATCTGCGGCCAATCCTGTGTCGAGTCCACAATCGAAATCGCTCCCGCCTTGCGCAGCGCATCCGCGATGAACGTGTTCCTTCCCGCGGAGATCAGCGGCTCCGTCCACACCACGAACAGAACATGCGTCGCGGGTACGGACCTCAGCTTCTCCTGAAGTGTCGCCAGCCGGTGGTGCAAATCATCGCCCACCACCTTGCCGGCCTGCGCCGCGCCCAAAATATCGGCCAGTTTTTCCGTCGACGAAATAATTCCGTCGATCGTGTGCGCCGCGTCTGTCGAGTAACTCGGAATCCCCAGCGTATCCAGCGCGCGAACGGTATCGAGCCGGTTCAAATCCTTTGTCACCAATACCAGGTCCGGTCGTAGCGCTGCGATCTGTTCCAGGTTCGGATTGATCGCTCCGCCCACTTTCGGCTTTTTCTGCGCTTCTGGCGGATAGTCGCAATAGTCCGTGTCGCCCACCAGCCGGTCCTGCAGCCCCAATGCATACACTGTCTCCGTCAAGTTCGGCGCCAGCGAAACAATGCGCATTGGCACCAGTGGAACGCGCACGGTGCGGTTAACTTCGTCCACAACTTCATGGGTTGGCTGCGCAGCGCTTGGGTTCGCAGCATTCGCCTGCGCTGTGATTTTCTCCGCTCGCAAAAAGAGCAGCGCGAATACCAGCAGAATGGCGCGCAGTCCGCTTTTGCACCGAAATCGTGGCACGAATCTCCCCTGACGAGAGCTGTGCGAGATATTTCCCAACAAAAAAGCCCCTCGAGATTTCAGGGGCCATTCCGGATGCTTCCTCTCTCGCGAAGGGCGGGCAACCGATGCGGCTTGAGAGGGTAGCCTGGCTGACGGCTCTGAAGCCGATCACAGTGGCGGGACCGCGGCCGATTTTCACGGCACTTCCCCACTTCTCGAGCCTGCAAATTGTAAAATTCAGTGTACGGCGCGCCCCCCACACTGTCAATCAATCGCCCCTTTTCCCGCAATGCGGCGGTACCTTTCGCCAACCCCGTTTATCAGGCTTCCAACGCTATGCTAGGGTTTGATACTCAGCCAGGAGAGAACCAATGCCCCCGAAAACCAACGGCATTCTCGAATCCTCATTGTATGTCAGCGATCTGCCTCGTTCCGTTCGCTTCTATGAGGAAACTTTTGGGTTTTCTGTCATCAATGAGTTCGGTGAGCGCGGCTGCGCGATGCACGCCGGTACACGCCAGGTGCTGCTGCTGTTCAAGAAGGGAGCTTCGCGCGCCATTCAATCGCCTCACGATGGGGACGGCCAGTTGCACCTCGCATTCGCTATCGCATCCGATGAATTGGCAAGTTGGGAATCGTGGCTCCAAGCGAGGGGAATTGCAGTGGAGGAGAAGCGCCGGTGGGGATTGGGAGGCACGAGCCTCTACTTTCGCGACCCGGACCGCCACTTGATCGAACTCGCCACGCCGGGCACATGGTCGGTCTATTGAAAAAAGATCCCCTGTAGCTTACCCCTTCAGGGGAAGCTCGTTCGTCTCCCTTGCCACCACGCGGTCTGCACACGCGAACTCCGAAACAATAACTCCGCGCCCAGCCCGCCTGAAAGGATTTTCGCAGTCTTTTCATCCTGCCGAAACACTACAGGCCATATGACGCGATTTCGCTTTTTGCTTGCCTGCTGTCTTTCTGTGAGTTTCCTGTTCGTGCCCTGTGTTCTGCCGATCCCACCTACACCGTCAATGTTTTTGCCACGGGTACAGCCGTCAGCAGTACCGCACCCGATTCTGTCACCTTCGGTGATGGCTCACTTTGGATCGCCTATCAAAATGGCGCCGACACCGCGGGTGCCAGCGGTTCGAGCCTCGTCGTCCGTTACTCACCGACGGGCGAATGGTTTTCACTCACGGCAATATCTTCATCAGTGAAACGAATCCTGCCAGTGCACTGACGCAGTCATCGTGAAACTCACCACCGGCTTGCACTTGCCGCTCCAGATCAGCCCGATCCTCAATTCCACTTTACGGGCACGAATCTGGCCACCGGCCTGCCCACAAGCGTCAGCATCACGGATTCTGATTCGCTAAAGCTCACTACCACTGGCGTCCCGGCGCTAACTGGTGAGGCCGACCAGAAAATCGCTTTCATCTCCAATCCCGGCACCAGCAGCCAGTCGGAAACCTTCGTCTCTCTGCTGGGAACGAATGGCCTCACCCTCACTGTCGTGTTCACGCTGACCAATAGTAACGCGTTCGACGTGGCCATTAACAACTTCGCTGGCGGCGCCGCTGCTTTTGCCGGCACAGGCGACCCTTCCGATAGCTTCGCCAACTCCGTCATCGACCAGGACAACTGCCGATTCAAGACACTCGCTGCTGGCAAGTCCTGCCTGTTCTCTATCGATTACACAACCGACAGCGATGTCGGTGAGACGGATGGCGATTTTGGCGTGAATGAATCGAGTCTTTGCGCAGAGGTAGTGGGCCAGCCTGACATGTGCACCGCTGAGTATTTTTTGACCATCCAGGATCCGCCGGTGAACTCGCCCGAACCGTCCTCGTTGCTTCTGCTCGGCACGGGCTTAGCAGGCTTCCTCGGCGGCCTGCGGCGCAGAATGCTGTGGCGTTAAACCCAATGCGAATGGAGCCGTCAGCCGCCCAGCCTTTCGGCTCCCCTTCGCAGTTCTATCGCGCTTCCGACTGCCTACATCCCCTCGACCATACCTTTGTTCAGCAACACTTTCACGTCCACGCGACGGTTCAATTCCCGTCCCTGTGGGTCGCTGTTGGTCGCTGCTGGATGTGTCGCCCCATACCCTGCTGGCGCCATGATCCGCCGCATCGGGATATTTCCCTTTTCACGCAGATATTGTGTAACGTTCGCCGCACGCTGTTCACTCAGCTTTTGGTTTTCTGCTTTTGTTCCGGTCTTGGAGGCATAGCCCGCGATTTCGATCAGGTATCCGTCGACGCCCTTCGTCGCTGCCGCTACCATATCCAGGTCCGCTTTTGCTGCATCGTCCAGGTCCGCCTTGCCAGTCGCGAAATATATCCCTGCTTCCGCTACAACCTTGTAGTCATCCAGATCGGAAACGCGTTGATTCACCAACTGCACAGCCGCCGCGTCCGCCACTGCTACGTCGCCCGCCGCTTGTGCCGTTTGACCCGCGGCATTCGCCGTGCTTTGCGCCTGATTCGCTGACGACTGCGCCTGGTTTGCCGAAGATTGCGCCTGTCCAGCCGCCGCTACACCCTGGTTCGCCGTCGTTTGTGCTTTCCCGGCTGCGGCCTTGTTGGCCATGATCTGTTGCTCTTCCGCTACTTCCACCGCAAACACATCAGGGACGAATGAGATCTTCTTCGCCGTCAATTGCCCCTTTGCGTTTCCGACGCCTTCTGCTTCGATGGTCAAACCCGGCACCATCGCCGTCAGGTCCATATCCTTGTGGCGGAAAAACTCGTACTTACCCTTTTTCCGCTCGATCTTGGTGTCGTCAGAGATCGCGATGATCACCGGCTGACCTGTCTTCTTGTCCTTTACCTTCACAAAGTCCCCGTTGCGCGAAACGATTGTTCCGGTGACTTTCGACTTCTCGTCGGCCTTGATCTGCGGCGTGCCGGACGCGGCGGCATATGTCAGACCTCCCAGCAGGGCCACACTCAGTGCACAACCCAGAATCGATGGCTTCCATTTCTTAGTTCTTAGCATCATTGAAGTTCCTCCGTTAGGCAGCTTAGCCGCGTCAAATTGCAGTTGTTGTCCGGCAGGGCTTTGGCTTGCCAACCAAATTTGACTCGGTTTCGATGATCCTGTTGATCAGGAAAACTGTGCTCGCTGTTGCAAGCATTGTTATTTCTGACAGATCTCGAACAGACAAACCATTGTCAATATTGACAGGGTACAGCAAATTATTTGTGACCCGTAACCCTAACCCCTGCAATGCTTATGGCCTATAGCGGACTCTGACAGGTTGTTAGTTTTGACAGTTCCACGCTCATAAAGCCAGCGGCACCATGTCCAAGGGATTCTCATGGACGCAAAAACGGATTCTAGTCTCAACCATGCTCCCGCTGAAGTTTCTTTCGTCCGTGGCGGTCCGTTTTATCGAGCCCAGCAAGCGCTCGGGCTGATCCACACCAATAAATGGAACCTTGGCCTGCGCATCGCCGTTCTGATCATAATTACCTGGCTGCCTCTGCTTGTGCTCACCGCGCTGTTAAATTTCCAGGGCTTGAATTCCTTGCTTAGGGACTATCGCGTTCACGCTCGACTGCTCATCGCCGTGCCAGTGCTGTTGTCCGGTGAACTTCTTATGGAAGCGCGGTTTCGCGCCGTGATGACTCACATCCGCCAAGCCCACCTTCTGGAAGCGTCCGCCCTCGAATACATGGACGGCGTGATTGCAACTCTGGTGCGTTTCCGGGACTCATTCCTTCCGGAGCTTGCGGTGCTGGTGCTTCTGATTGTTCACACGGCAACCTCGTACAAGGGCTTGGTGGACCCCACGCCATGGCTCGCCCGAGGATCAGGGGCCAATCTCGAATTAACTGCGGCTGGCTGGTATGCGGTTCTGGTGAGTGCGCCGATCTTCCAGTTCCTGCTGGGTCTCAGCCTCTGGAAATGGCTGCTCTGGGTGGTCTTCGCGTTCAAGTTGTCTCGACGCAATTTGAAGCTAGTCCCTACGCATCCGGACAAACACGGGGGCCTCGGGTTTCTCAGCCTCACCCCATCAGGCTTCGCACCGACCACCTTCGCCGCCTCGGCGGTTATTGGAGCAACGTGGCGCTACGACATCCTTCATCATGGCGCCCACCTAAAGAATTTCATGCTGCCCACCATTGCCCTCGCAGCGATCGTCGCTTTCGTCGCACTTGGGCCATTGCTCTTCTTTGTTCCCCGTCTGTCCGCATTGCGCCGCAAAGGAATCCTGGAATACGGGATTTTGGGACAGTTGCACAGCGCTGAATTCCACCAAAAATGGATTCTTCATCGTGCCGGTCATGAAGCCGAATTTCTACAGGCACCCGAGAGCAGCACGCTCGCGGATTATGGTCAGAGTTACGAAAAGATTGAGCAGCTCAACCCTTTCCCCGCTGGCAAACAGGATCTGATTCCTCTGGCGCTTGCGATGGCGATTCCGGCATTTCCGGTAATTATTGCGCAGATCCCCGTTGCCATTGTCCTGAAGGATTTGCTGAGGGCACTGCGCTGAGTTCCTTCTCCTCCCCCTTCGAAAGAGTTATGACCCCTCGCTGTTTCTCATGATACGATTCGCCGGCCTGTTGCCCATCTTATGAATACATTCAAAACCTACTGGAGAAGTGTCCCTCGCACCTCACTCGCTGGTTTCCTGCTGGGCGTCTTCCTCATTTTCAGTACGATTGGATTCGCCAGTGACATCGTGGAAATGGGTCGCCAGCCCCTGCCTCGCTTTGTGATGAGCGTCTTGCTCGCGGGCATCTTCCCGGTGTTCTATGCATTTATAGGATTTGCCCTTCGCAAACAGTTTTGGAAAGGATTCTTGCCGGTCTTTGCCGTGCATTTGTTCCTGATGGGTGTGCTCGCCAATCGCTTCCCTTCACTCCCACAACCCGCACAGATGGATGCAGCCGCTATCAACCAGATGCACAGCCGCCTGACCTTTGACGCGCTCGCCATCATGTTTGCCGTTGGTTTGGGCTACGGCTGCTTTCTGTACGTTTCCATCACCGAGTTCCGACGCTACTTCCTCGTGCACGCCGAGATAGAATTGGCCAGCGAGATCCACCATGTCCTGGTCCCGGCCATCGATGCCAGGATCGGAGGGTTCGAGTTCTACGGCAGGTCATCACCGAGCGGCGAGGTCGGTGGCGATTTAATCGATCTTGCAGGAACGGAAGATCATTGGGTCGCTTATGTGGCGGATGTGTCGGGCCACGGCGTAGCGCCCGGCGTGGTTATGGGTATGGTCAAGAGCGCCGGCCGAATGCTGTTGAGCTCCGGCGAAGACACCGGCCACCTTATGTCGCGGCTCAACGAAGTGCTGTATCCACTCAAGAAGCCGGAGATGTTCGTCACCTTTTGTTTTCTCGCCAGGAATGGGAACGCACTCCAGGTTGGGCTGGCCGGTCACCCAGCCATACTGCAATTTTCCGCCAGAACCAACGAAGTCAAGCAATGGGAATGTCCCAACATGCCATTGGGCATTCTCCCTTCTGGGAAATTTGTGAGTTCCGAGATTCGTGCCGAGCGCGGAGACATTTTCGCACTTTACACTGAAGGATTACTCGAGACCGCGAATGCCAAAGGCGAAGAATTTGGCATCAAGCGGCTCGAAGCCGCATTGCAGAATTTCGGCACCGAACCTCTACACGCGATTTGCCGATCTGTTCAGGAAAGCGTCCGCACCACGGCGGCCAATTCGACGATCAGTCCCTCCTATTGATTCGCCAGCTATAAAATCTGCGTGAGACCGTCCGTGGGCGCGCACGACTTCAGTCGTGCCGTAGGTGCCGCCAACCCAACCCGGCTCTACAGCTTGCGGAGAAATCATAATTCGTTGTCATCCCGAGCGAAGCGAGAGATCCCTCTTCTCTTGAGTTTCTTACTGGGTGCCCCATACGCCGGGTTTGTGTGTGGGTTCTTGGGTTTTTGTTCCGAGGTGGAAGCTTCAGAGTGGAACCGTTGGTCAAGATGCCGCAACGGGGTCGAGCGCCAGCTCTTCCCCCGTCAGATGCAAATGTTCCTGAAGCACCGAAACCACCAGCGCATGATCCTCCCGCTGCGGCAAGCCCGAAACCGTGATCGTCCCGACGTATCCCGTTCCCTCCAGCAGAATCGGGAAGCAGCCACCATGCGCCACATAGTCCTTTGCATCAAGCCCGCTGCTCTCTAGAGTAGTGCCTGCGCGTTGATGTTTCAGCCCGATAGCATAGGAACTGCGATGGTAGCGCATCACCACGTTACGTTTGCGCCGTATCCATTCCCAGTTGTCCGGCGTGGTTCCCGGCATCGCGTACGAGAACAACGCGTGGCCGCTCACCTGAATGTCGATAGCCACCGCAACGTGGCGCTTCTCTGCCGCCGCCTTCAGCGCGCTGCCCAGAACCCACGCTGTTCCCGCATCAAAACTCCTGAACTGCAGCCGCTTCTCCTGCAGCGCAATCCTCTCCAGATCTTGATCGATGCTCATCTGATTTCCCTACCGGCAATCTCGCCCGAACAAAGGTCTTCATTCAAGTTCAATATCATAACGCCGATTTGTCGCCACTTCTCAACCAACGGGCCAGCTTGCGCCGCAGCGCATCACAGAATTCAGCTTGGATACTGCTAGCCTGCAGGAACTCGCACGCGTTACCGGAGACGACCAATGCCAAACACGTTGTACATGGTGGTGGAGCACTTCAAGAACAAGGATGCCGTGGCCGTCTATCGCCGCTTCCGCGACCGCGGCCGTATGGCCCCCGAGGGCCTGACCTATCTGTGCAGTTGGGTCGATGACAAGTTTGAGCGCTGCTATCAACTGATGGCAACTGACGACCCCGGTCTGCTCGATAGGTGGATATCGAACTGGAGCGACCTCGTAAATTTCGAGGTCCACGCCGTTGTCACATCCCAGGAGGCAGCCGAGAGAATTGCGCCCCGCCTCTAAGTGGCGATTGGCCCGGTACCAATATGGCCCCATCCCTCCCAAAGGACCTGCGCGACGCACGTCGGCGCAGACGATAAAATCGCTGTCTCTGAAAACTATCCTCTACGAATCGAGGCACGTCATGGCACTCAACTTGTCCGACACCATATCGCTTCTCACTCGCACCCCTCCGACACTCAACGCACTTCTCCGCGATCTCCCGGAAACCTGGACGTTCCACAATGAAGGTGAAAACACTTGGAGCGCGTTCGATGTCGTCGCCCATCTGATTTACGGCGAACAAACCGATTGGATCCCTCGCGCGAAGTTCTTGCTGCAATTTGGCGAGAGTCGCGCCTATGAGCCTTTCGATCGCCAGGGACACGTGCGCGACAGCCAAGCTAAGTCGCTCCCGCAGTTACTGGATGAATTTGCCCGTGCTCGCACGCAGAGTCTGGACCAACTGCGTGCCTTAAATCTGCGGCCAGAAGACCTCGAGCGCCGTGGGCGACATCCTGCCTTTGGGCCAGTCACCCTATCGCAGCACCTGGCGAGCTGGGCCGCTCACGACCTGACTCATCTGCACCAAATCTCCAGAATTATGGCCCACCAATACCGCGAAGCCGTCGGTCCGTGGAGCGCCTACCTCGGCGTGCTCCAGTGCGCCGGCCACAGCAGCACTGCTTAATCCAAGATCTGCTTCGGTAACTCTAGTAACTCGGGAGGGCACGACTTCAGTCGCGTCGTATGTGACGCCCTGCAATCAGGCTTTAGCCGCTGAGAACTTCCCTCTAAGTTCTCAGCGATTCTTCCAGTGCGGTTTTCGCTTCTCCACCAACGCGCGCAGCCCTTCCTGCGCATCTTCCAGCCGGTAAAGTTCATTCAGGAAAATGTTCATGGAATTCTTCAGCCCATCGCGCAGCGAAAGTCCCATTCCGCCCAGAATTGCCTTTTTCGCCATCGTCAATACCGGCCCCGAATGACTCGTGACCCGTGAAATCAAGTCGTTGACTGTGTACTCCAATTTCGCTTCCGGTACCAGCCGGTTCACCAGCCCCAACTCGTGCGCTCGTTCCGCTGTCACCGCTTCTCCCAGCAGCACCAGCTCCAGCGCCACCTTTGGCCCCACCAGGTACGGCAAAATCGTCGTCGCCAACGGCGGAAATACCCCAATCGTAATTTCCGGTTGTGCGAATCGCGCTCGAGGCGTCGCGATCACCAGGTCCCCAAACGCCGCCAGTTCCGCGCCTCCGCCGATCGCCGGCCCATTCACCACGCACATCACCGGCTTCGAACTTTCCAGTATCCCCAGAAACACCGAGTGGAACGCGTCCAGCATCTGGAACACGCGCTCCGAGGTATATTCCCCAACGTCGATCCCGCCGCAAAATATCTTGCACGCGGAGTCCAGCACAATCAGCTTCACATCGTCGCGTTCCGCCACGCACGCAATCCCGTCCGCCAGTTCCCGCAGCATCTGTTCATTCAACAGGTTGTGGTCCGGGCGGTTCAGCGTGATGTGCGTCACGCCGGCCTCCACACGGTGCTTTACGAACTGAAACTCTTCCGGCGACCGGCGCTTCGGCTCGGTTCTGACCTCGACGGCGCTGTGGCGTTGCACGGTGATTCTCCTCCGCAAAAATGCGGCTTTTCTCTTCGATTTCGATGCTAGCACGCGCCGGCGCCCGCCTCCCGCCGTCTTCATCACTCGGTGCGCAATGAGTCTGCTGGCCGGATAGCCGGTGCGCCCCGTTTGCTCACAAGCGTTACTTAGGGTAGAAACAGTCTGGAGCGATAACCCATGCGATCGAAACCCAGGCAGAATGCGGCGCGTGTCACCTGCTGGTCAATCGTAACGAGCCTTTTTGCAGCCAGCTTTGCCGCGGCCTTGAATTACAATGTTCAGTCAGTGAAGGATGATCCCAAGTTGAACGAAAAGAATTTGCCAACCGCCACGGCTCTGCGTCTGAAGCAACCGCCGGATGCCCAGGGCTTTCCGCAAAAATCTGCTTGGGACTCGGCTCTACGCCTTCATTTCGATCAGGACTGGCGCGGCGAAAACGCCGATCCAGGCAGGGCTACCGAAGTGCGCCTGCTTTGGACACCGGAAACCCTGTTCCTTCGCTTCCAGGCCAACTATCGCGATCTGAATCTCTATCCCGACGCCCGCGAAGACGGCTGGCGCGACAAACTCTGGGACCGCGATGTTGCCGAAACTTTTCTCCAGCCCGATTCGAGCGATCCCTTGAAATACAAGGAATTCGAGGTCGCACCCAATGGCTTTTGGATTGACCTCGACGTCTCTCACGGCGCGATCCAGGAGCTGCACAGCAAACTCCGCCGCCGGGTCGTCCAGAATGCTTCCGC
>Ga0074045_10000108_pt1 | contig 70267 bp, 58 predicted proteins | sample BogForMeECP23OM2_FD_94442 | JGI IMG/M metagenome (GOLD analysis project Ga0074045, IMG submission 94442) | Bog forest soil microbial communities from Calvert Island, British Columbia, Canada - Bog Forest MetaG ECP23OM2 | ecosystem: Environmental > Terrestrial > Soil > Wetlands ... | reverse complement strand
CTCCGACTCCGTCGCCGTCTCCCACACCCACGCCGTCGCCTTCTCCGACCGGGACCGGCACGGGCACCCCGACGCCCACCCCCTCGGGGACGCCCACGCCTTCGCCCACGCCGTCGCCGACCCCGACTCCTTCGCCGACCCCGACTCCGTCGCCGACCCCGACTCCGTCGCCGACGCCCACGCCTTCGCCCACGCCCACGCCTTCGCCCACGCCCACGCCTTCGCCGACGCCCACGCCAACGCCGACGCCCTCGCCCACGCCCACGCCTTCGCCCACGCCTTCGCCAACGCCGACGCCCTCGCCGACACCCACCCATACGCCGTCGCCGACTCCGTCTCCGACTCCGACTCCGTCGCCGACGCCGACCCCGACTCCTTCGCCGTCGCCCTCGCCGACGCCCACGCCTTCGCCCACGCCGTCGCCCACGGTAACGCCTACTCCCTCGCCGACGCCGACCCCGACGCCTCCGCCGGATGATTAGGTCCCGGCTGGATCGGTGCGGTTGAGCCGCCTGGATCGGGTCAGATGCTTCGCCACGAGGAGCCCATCCGCCCTTCGAAGTGGCGGCTGAATTCTCGCCAGGGCCGCCGTGGTCCCCGTGCGCCCGCGATTCCGCCCTGGTTGCCTGACGCCTCTGGGGCCAGAATTCGGGAAGATCGCATCGGCAATCCCATTTTGGCCGGCCGGGACTGCGCCAAAACGCCCTGCTGGGAAGTGCCAGTCTTGCCCTCTCCGGCCGACTTCGCATGCGCAAGAGAGATGCATAAAGTGCGGAACATACGTATTACGATTCTTTGACGTTGTATTCAGTTGAAAGGCGGAGCCTCCTGCAATGCAACTGCAGAGCGAAATTCCAACTCTTTCCCGTCAATAACCGAGTTTGCACTTCATGAAAACCGAGCTAAAGCAGGGTACCTGCGCCGGGGGGCGCCGCGTATGCTTTGATCGGGGTTTTACACTAGGGGGTTTTCGAAGCTCGGTGAATTCGACGGCCCCGGGGCACGGAGCCGCGGCACGGGACAGGGGAGCGCATGGGCCAAAGGGGCCGTGAGGGGGAGCTCCCGATGAATTCCCGATCGAACAATTCCGGACGGCCCAGGGGAGCGGCCACATCGGACAAGACCTCGCAGGGAATGACGCTGGTCGAGATGGCCGTGGCGCTCACCGTCGCCTGCATCCTGATGGTGGCGGTCGTGGCCTTCCTGGTTAACGGCGTTGTCAGCACGACCAAGACGACCGCGATCGACGACACGACGGTCAAGGGCAGGTACGTGTTCGAGCACATGTCGCGCGAGATGGCCAGAGCCCAGGATCTGCTGCACGGCAACTTCATGACGGCGGGCGGCAGCGGCTACGCGGGCTTCTTCTACCGGATCAACATTGGCGGCACGGCCCAGACTTCGCCGGCGCCCCTCTCGCAGAATTTCATCGTCGTGCAGCTGCCCCCGCCGACCCCGCCGGACAATCTCGTGCCCGAGGCGGGTGACTTCCTGCAGCTGCCCTATCCCAATCTCGGCAACAACGGCACCCCCATTGTGGGCGTGAGCGTGACCGGGCCGAACCAGTACACGCTTACCCTTTCCGACACGCTGGCGAACATCTCGGGCCAGTCGCCCGCCAATCAGGTCCAGGCAAACGAGATCGCGACGATCCAGCGCCAGCGCACCTACACGATTGATTCCATGACGGGGACGACGCTGCTCTGGTATCCGGCGACCGGGGCCATGCCCAACTCCGTGGTCGTCGCGGATTCGCTCCCAGCGAACCAGTTCCCGTTTGCGCCCCAGCTGAAGGTCGCCGGCGGGAACACCTATTATGTGGGCGTCCAGCTTTCGCTAGCGGCCCCCGCGAACGAGGGCGTGCAGGTTCTGCCGGGCCAATCGAGCTTCTACACGAACAACTCGCTGAATGCCGTGCTCGCGAACAAGTCCGGGCCGTCCTTCAACCTGGTGTATCTGCCGACGCCGACGCCGACCCCGTCGCCGACACCGACTCCGTCGCCCACGCCGTCGCCGACGCCGACGCATACCCCGACTCCTTCGCCGTCGCCCTCGCCGTCGCCCTCGCCCTCGGCTTCGCCTTCTCCGTCGCCGTCGCCGACACCCACGGCGACAACGGCTCCGACTCCGACCCCGTCGCCCACGCCCTCGCCGACGCCCTCGCCGACACCAACCCATACGCCGTCGCCGACCCCGTCGCCGACGCTGACTCCGTCGCCCACGCCTTCGCCAACGCCGACTCCCTCGCCGACACCCACCCATACGCCGTCGCCGACACCGTCGCCGACGCCGACCCCGTCGCCGACCTTGACTCCGTCGCCGACGCCGACCCCGTCGCCGACCCCGACTCCGTCGCCGACCCCGACAGCCACTGCGGTTCCGACGCCGACGCCCACTCCGTCGCCGTCGCCGACCCCGACACCGTCGCCCACTCCTTCGCCGACCCCGACTCCGTCGCCCACGCCGACCCCGTCGCCGACCCCGACTCCGTCGCCCACGCCGACCCCGTCGCCCACGCCGACGCCTTCTCCCACGCCTTCGCCAACGCCGACGCCCTCGCCGACACCCACCCATACGCCGTCGCCGACACCGACCCCGTCGCCTACCCCGACGCCCACTCCGTCGCCGTCGCCGACCCCGACACCGTCGCCCACTCCTTCGCCGACCCCGACTCCGTCGCCGACGCCGTCGCCGACGCCGTCGCCTTCACCGTCGCCCACGCCCACGCCTTCGCCAACGCCGACGCCCACGGTCACGCCGACCCCTTCGCCGACACCGACCCCGACGCCCCCGCCGGACGACTAGAGCCCCCTGGGCGGGGCTATCGGCCCTGACTGGGACCGCCCCCGAGCGGTTGGACGGTGAGGACTGGCTCAAGGTTTCCTGGGGGTTCGGTTTCCCGACACTGCCGCCTCCACGAGGTTTGGGGGACCGCGCGCGAGGGCGTTAATCCGCGCATGAAGCACTGCTCAGTTACCGCGAGCTCAACTTAGGGCCGGGACGTGCCTGGATCGCCATGTGCGCCAGACTGCGCGGTCCGTTTCCAACGGACGCTCTCCAGGGCCCGCTCAGGGCGTCTTCGCATCTCCATCCACGCGGCCGGATCCGCGGTCCGTGGGGCGAAGCGGGCGAATCCATGCGCCCACGGCCTGCCGACTCACGCAACGGATCGGCGGGGATACCTCGGCCGGCCGGCGCCGCAGGCCGTGTCGCTTGCGCCCTATCCGCGCGCCCGGGTGTGGATCCAGGCTCCCGCCTTGGGCTTTGGCGGCGCAGCACCCAGCCATGTGGAGACGGGGCGCCAAGGCCGGACTCCCAGCGAGACCCGCCAGCGAAGATGCGGCGGAGAAAAATTGCCCGACGCGCGGGATCGCCCGTGACGCCTGCAGAACGTCAGTGCAGAACGGCGCGGCCATGTCGGGACGGAATGCGCCGCCAGGGATGGCTGGAGAAAGGCCGCGAAAACGCCTTCGAGCGCCGCCTGTTTTACAAATGACGTGCCTCTATCAGCATCAAGTCCAATGGATTATTTGGCTTCGCCGCCGGCATTTACAGACCCGAAAAACCGCCGTTTCGGATTGCGGTACTTACGTATTACGATTGTTTAACGCAGTTTTGCGTTGAACCCGCCATCCACCTGCAATGCATTAGCACAAGCCGAAACCAGGTTTTTTGGAAGCCACTTCACACCGAATCATATGACATCCGCGCCCCGCAGATTCCCACTCGCACGGACACACTGCGACTGTGCGAAAAGGGGCTTCACGCTCGTGGAGGTGATGATCGCGACGGTGCTCCTGTCCATGATCATCCTGAGCATTCTCGCCGTGCTGATCGGCTCGTACCGGGTCGCCGCAAAGGCGCGGTACAACGACCACGCGCGCTTCGTCATCAAGTCCCTCGCCGACCAGTTCCTCACCCAGCAGACGACGGACGGCTTCGGAAACACGCTTCCGCTTTTCCAGGGCACATCGGCGACGGGACTCGGACTGAGCTGGACGACGCTGCAGGGGTCGACGCTGAGCGGGACCGCGGCCGGCCTTCAGGTGGTGCTCGGGGAGAACACCGGCTCGCCCATCACCGCAAGCGTGACCCGCTCCGTCTGGTACGTCTACGACAATCCCGCGAACCCCTTGACCATCGGCCAGCCGACGTCGGTCCCCCAGAACGGCTCGGCCGGCTACCTGCTCCGCGGTGATTTCACGATTTCGTACTCCTTCCTGGGCACTGCGCTTCCGCCGCTCACGGTGAGCGCAATCAGGTCCGTCCCATGAGCTACCGTTCCAGAGAATCCGTTCGGGCCAGGCAGGCGGACCGCCGCGGGCAGACGCCGGTCGGATTCACGATGGTGGAGATGGTCGTGGCGCTCGGCGTCGCGTGCCTCCTGATGGTGGGCGTCGTCGCCTTCCTGGTCAACGGCGTGGTCAGCACGAGCAAGACGACCGCCATCAACGACACGACGACGAAGAGCCGGTACGTCTTCGAGCACCTGTCCAGCGAGATGTCGAGGTCCGGGGACCTCCAGATGGCCAATTTCCTCGTGCCGTTGGACCCGCTGCACCCCCAGACGACGCAGTATTCATCGTTCAATTACCGCATCAACATCGGCGGCGCGGGCACGACGGCCCAGGTGACGTCGCTTTCGCAGCACTCGCTCCAGGTCAGCTTCCCTGCCGCGACCGCACCCGACTACCTTGTGCCGCAGGTGGGCGACTACCTCCTGCTGCCGTATCCGAACTTCGGTCCCGGCGGCGCATATATTGCCGGGGTATCGAACGCGGGCTCGCTCTACACGCTCTCCTTCAACGACTCCATGGCGAACCTGTCGGGCCAGCCCGCGGGCGCCGACGTCTCGCAGAATGAGGTCGCCACGGTCCAGCGCCAGCGCTCCTACTCGATCCAGACCGATCCCAACAACACGAGCAGCACGGAGCTCGTGTGGTATCCGGCGACCGCGACCATGCAAGGCAGCTACGTCGTCGCGAATTCGCTGCCCCCGAATCAGTTCCCGTTCACGCCCCAGTTGAAGGTTCCGAACGGGTCGACGTACTACGTTGGGCTCCGGCTGTCGCTGGTCGCGCCGTCCACCGAGAGCGTGCAGATCGAGAAGGGCCAGTCGAAATTCTACTCGGACAGCACCGTTAACGCCGTCTTCGCGAACAAGTCCGGGCAGTCCTTCAACCTGGTCTATCTGCCGACGCCGACACCGACGCCTTCCCCGACCCCGTCGCCGTCGCCGACCCCGACGCCGAGCCCGACGCCTTCGCCGACGCCTTCCCCGACGCCCAGCCCGTCGCCTTCCCCGACGCCGACCCCGTCGCCGTCGCCCACGCCGACGCCCACGCACACCCCGACGCCCGTACCGACGCCGACGCCCTCGCCGACGCCTAGCCCCACCCCGTCCCCGACCCCGTCGCCCACGCCGAGCCCGACCCCGTCGCCGACACCGTCCCCGACCCCGAGCCCGACCCCGTCGCCGACACCGTCGCCCACGCCGACACCGTCGCCCACTCCGACCCCGTCGCCCACGCCCACGCCGACACCGTCGCCGACGCATACCCCGTCGCCCACGCCGACGCCGACCCCGTCGCCCACGCCGACTCCGTCGCCCACCCCGACCCACACTCCGACCCCGTCGCCGACCCCGACCCCGTCGCCGACGCACACGCCGTCGCCCACGCCCACGCCGACCCCGACGCACACCCCGTCGCCGACGCCCACGCCGACCCCGACGCACACCCCGTCGCCGACGCCCACGCCGACGCACACCCCGTCGCCGACCCCGACCCCGTCACCGACGCCGACGCACACCCCGTCGCCGACTCCGACGCCGACCCCGTCGCCGACGCCGACGCCCACGCACACGCCGACGCCGTCGCCGACCCCGACGCCGTCGCCGACACCGACGCCCTCGCCGACGCCGACGCCCTCGCCGACACCGACGCCTTCGCCGACGCACACGCCGTCGCCCACGCCGACCCCGTCGCCGACGCCGACCCCGTCGCCCACGCCGTCGCCGACTCCGTCGCCGACCCCGTCGCCGTCGCCTACGCCCACGCCGTCGCCGACCCATACGCCGTCGCCCACGCCGAGCCCGACGCCGTCGCCAACCCCGACACCGTCGCCGTCGCCGACTCCGTCGCCGACTCCGTCGCCGACCCCGTCGCCGACTCCGTCGCCGACCCCGTCGCCGACGCACACGCCCACGCCCTCGCCGACGCCCACGCCTTCCCCGTCGCCCACGCCGACGCCGACGCCATCACCGTCGCCTTCGCCCACTCCAACACCGCCGCCGGACGACTAGAATCCCTTGACGCCGACCACCGCGTGACTGGAATAATTCCATAGCCAATGAAGCAGCATTCATTCAGACGAGACCCATGCCGAGGCAGTGCGCTCCTGGCTGCCTTGATCGTTATCGTTGTCCTCACGTTCGCAGCGGCGGGCGTGCTCTCCTACAGCCTAACGACCTACCGGAACTCCGTGCGCCAGGCCATCCTTGACCAGGCCAAGGAGGTCGCCGACAGCGAGATGGAATACCTCTACTTCTCGTGGAAGACCTCGCTCCTCAGCGGGACCGACGTCGCCGCCGTTCAGAACGCCCTGACCAGTTCTACGCCGGCGGTGTGCGGCGCAACGGTAAGCGAGCCCATGACGCCCTTCTCCTCCAGCATGAATGACGGCTGGAGCGTGGGGCGCCTGGTCCAGTTCAACGCCCTCCCCACCGCCAGCCGCGGCGCCACCGGCATCGTGCCCGGTACCCTGGAAACCGGCCAGAACTACTATTTCACGGCCCAGACTGAGGCGCAGATCGTCAATCCCGTCCTCGGGCCCATCCAGTTCCATTCCGGCCGGCACTTCGTGTTCTCGAGCACGTCGCTCTTCCAGTTTGCGGTGTTCTACGAGGGCAACCTCGAGATCGCGGCCGGAGGCAACATGGTGATCCAGGGGCCCGTCTCCACGAACGCGAGCGCCTTCATGGGCTCGCAGCCCGGCTACCAGCTGGTCATCGCCGACACGGTCTACTACTTCCAGGACTACAACGGCGCGTCGGACCCCCTCTCCGGCGAGACCGACCGTCTCGAGGGCAGCGGCGCCCTGAACGACCCGATCTACAATCCGAACCCGCTGGCCGCCCCCCCGTCGGACCAGGCCGCCCAGCGCGCGCTGCAGGTCGTCAAGCTCAATTCGCAGACGAGCTTCATAGGCGGCGTCGACGTCGCATACGACATCGCGACCTACCCCCTCGCCTACACGAACCCCCAGGGCATCGTCGACCCGAACGAGGTGTACCGGGCGGTTGTCGCCCCGCCGCCCGTGGACGGCATGGGAAGCCTCATACCCGAGGACCAGTACGTGGCCGCGAGCAGGATGTACAACCGCGCTGGGCTCCTGATCACGATCAACCAGCCGACGTCGGGCCCGACGACCATAGACTTCGGCGTCTCCGGCAACCCGACGGTGTATGACTCGATCTTCCAGGCGGCCATCACGGGGGGCTCGATCCCGAACCCGGTGACGAGCACGCGCCAGCTGGCCGTCGACAAGCGCGAACTGGTCAACGGCACGCCAAACATAGAGGTCTCGACGCTCAACGTGGGCAACCTGAACGATGCGCTCAACGTCCTGCTGCCGGCAAACCCGACGACGCTCGGGGCCGCCACCGGCTACAACGGGCTCGTCTACATCTACGACAACTCGAACAACATGGCGCTCGGCGTCCCCCTCAACCTGAACGCCATCCTCCTGGCGAACGCCACGACCACTCCCAATTACCCGGATCAAAGCGGCGGGCCGCTCGGGTTCTCCGTGGCCTCGAACAACGGCATCTTCGTGCAGGGTGACTATAACACGACCCAGATCAACGTCTCGGGCAACGTGATAAACAACCCGGCGGCGATCATGGGCGACGCCATCACCGCGGTCTCCCAGGCGTGGTCCTTCGCCGAGTCGAGCCTTCCCATCGCGAGCCGCCAGGCCGTGCCGAGCTCGCCCACCACGGATCCCTGGCCCGGCACTATCAATCCCCCCAGCACCGGAACGCCGAGTGGCATGACCATCAACGCCGCAATCCTCACCGGCAACACGCCCTCCACGGTGACGACGAACAGCGGAGGGGTCCAGAACCTCGTGCGGATGGAGGAGGACTGGTGGACGCCGCAGCTCACGCTGACCCTCGACGGCTCCCTCGGCCAGCTGTTCGTGTCGGACTACTTCCGGGGTGACTACGTCGGCAACTCGTTCCAGGCGGGGATCGGCGACAGGGTCTACATCCAGCCTGCGACGCGCAACATGCTCTACGACTCCGGGTTCAAGCAGCGGGCGCCGAGCAGCACGCCGAAGACAACCAGTTTCACACGCGGCGACTTCTTCTTCTGGTGACGTAGGCCTGGGCCGCTGATGTCGAGGTCATTGTCGGCGGAACCCGAGGAAGGGAACGTCCGCCTGGCGTGGGTCGACCAGCTGCGGACGCTCGTGATCGTGCTGGTGGTCAACATGCACGCATGCGTGACCTACAGCCACGTCGGAAGCTGGTACGTGAAGGAGGAGCCCGACCCTCCCCTCCAGGTCAAGGTGGCGTTCGCCTTCTGGCAGGCGCACCTGCAGTCGTTCATCCTGGGCGCCCTCTTCCTCGTCGCCGGGTACTTCGCCCACGGGTCCCTCCAGCGCAAGGGCGCCGCCCGGTACGTCCGGGAGCGCCTCGCGCGCCTGGGCCTGCCGACCCTCCTGTACATGCTGGTGATCGGCCCCCTGATCCTGTTCGCAATCAATCCGAACGGGAACGCCTACGGATCCGCGCCCCGCGCGTACCTGGCGTACCTGTTGCACGGGCGTTTCCTTGGCGAAAGCGGCCCGATGTGGTTTGCCGCGGCCCTGCTCATCTTCTCGGTCGTTCTCGCCGCCTGGAGGTCCCTGCGGCCCCCGCCCGGGGCGGCTGGCGGACCAGGCCGGCCCGTCCCGGGTGCCGCGGCCATCTGGGCCTGGGGCCTCGTCCTTGCCGCGGCCACGTTCCTCGTCCGCACCGTGCAGCCGCTCGGCTCGTCCGTGCTCAACATGCAGCTGGGCTACTTCCCCCAGTACGTCTTCGCGTTCTGCGCGGGCGTCGCCTCCGCGCGCGGCGGCTGGTTCCAGCGGCTCGCCCGCTCCGCGCTGGCGCGCCGCGCCGGCTGGACGGGCCTCCTTCTCGGGCCCGCCGCGCTCGCTGCGGTGCTGGCGGCGGGAGGGGCGCTCAGGGGAAAGGGCCTGGGCGAGTTCGCCGGCGGCTGGCACCTCGCGGCGCTCGGGCTCGCGGCCTGGGAACAACTGGCGGGCTTTGGGCTCGGGCTGGGGGCGCTGGCATTCTGCTCGTCGGAACTGGACAGGCCGACCCGGCTTGGGCGCTGGCTCTCCGACCGCTCGTTCGGCGTCTACCTCCTGCACCCCCCCGTGCTCGTGATGTTGACGCTGGCCCTTCGGCCGCTCGCCGCCGACCCGTTCCTGAAGGTGTCGATGCTCACGGCCGGCGGGCTGGCCGGGAGCTTCATCGCCGCCGACATCGTCCGGCGCATCCCGGGAGTCCGCGCGATTCTCTGACCCTGCAGGAGACCGGCATCCGGCGACCGCGGTGGAACACGGGGCGCGTACCCCTTGTCATTCACCGGCGTCCAAGCCCTGGGAACGCCATGAATGCCAAGACACTCTTACTCATCCCGGCAGCGATCGCATTGGGGGCGCCCACCGGCGCCCACGCCTATGTCGGATTCGGCCTCAATCTGGCCGTGCCCCTGTATTACCCGGCGCCCGCCCGCCCCGCGGCGCTCACATACCAGGCTCCGCCGCAGGCTGTTGCCGAGCAGGTGACCGCGCCCCCGGGACCGGGCTACGTCTGGATGGCGGGACACTGGTCGTTCTACGGCCAGAAATGGGTCTGGGTGGCCGGCCATTGGGAGCTACCCCCTTCGCCGAGCGCAGTCTGGGTGCCCGGGCACTGGATCCAGGGCAGCGCGGGTTGGGCCTGGATCGACGGGGCCTGGGCCGTGGGCGGACCTCCTTCGCCGCCCCAGGCCGTGCCATCGCCGCCTGGCCGGGCCCCCGCGGCGGCCCCTGTCCCGCAGCCAGCTCCCGCCGGGGCCCAACCGCCCCCGCCGGCCGCGGCCGTGGTGCCCGAGCCGTCGTCGCCTCCTCCCGCGCCCGCCGTCGAGGACGGCGCGGTCGTCGACGCCGAGCCCCCGGCGCCGATCGCCGAGTATATTCCCGTCTGCCCCTATCCGGGCTATGTCTGGATCGGCGGCTTCTGGGCCTGGCACGGGGGCTGGTATTGGAGCGCCGGCCGCTATGCGCGCCCTCCGTTCAGTGGCGCCGCCTGGGTTTCCGGCGGCTGGGCACGCGGAGGCCGCGGGTGGGCCTGGCGCGGGGGCCACTGGCACTGAGCGGGAGTCGCCTGCAGGTTGCGGCGGGCTGCCCGCGCTGATTTTAGACTTGTCTAATGACATGAGTTAACGTCGGCTGCCGGGCGTGAACCGGGCCCAGTACGCGCGCTATGTCCTCGCGCGGCTCGCCGAGGCGCTGCTGATCGCGGCCGGAGCGGCCCTCCTTGCCCACCTCCTTCAGCGCGCAGGCGCCATGGCCCCGTGGCGCCCCATGGCCGCCTGGCTCCCTCAGGGGCGCTTCCCGCGCCTCGCCCAGGCCCTGGCCCGGATCGGCTGGTGGGCGAAGCCGGCAGGCTGGGCGGCCCTGGCGCACGTGGTCCTGGGCCCAAAGCAGAGCAGGCCGATCTATCGAAAGGTCCCCGGCGCCATGTACGCGTACGCCGGCGTCGCGGTCGGCCGCAGCGCGGGCTGCAGGGGCGGATGCATCACCGGGTCCACCGGCTCGGGCAAGACCCTTGCATGCATCATCCCCAGGCTTCACTCGCTCTGCGTGAACGAGTCGGGGATCGAGCGTCCGCAATGGCGCGGCAGCCGTGCCCAGTCGGAGTTCAAGAGCCTCAAGGACGAGCACCGGGCGCGGGCGCGGGACCTGAACGACCAGGTCGCCCGGATGGGAGCGGCGCTCGCGGAGGCGGGAGATGACAATAACACACTCCGGGTTAATGGGATGCATCATGACACTGCGCATGCTGGCGCCTGGGCCGCCAGCCCGGCGCCGGCGATTGAAGCGGAGATCGGGCGCCTGAGGGCCCATTGCGAGCGCCTCGACCGGAATCTCCAGGAGGCGTCGGATGGGTACCGCGCGATGAGGTACAGGGTTCCCCCCTGGGGCGGCTTTGTGTGCGGCGAGAAGGGGAACGAATGGCAGGCCGTGGAGTCGCTCCTGCGCCACCATCGCAGGGAGGAGGATCTCTGCGTGCTGCGCACGCGGCCGTCCTGGGCGCCTCGAGACTGGTTCCCGTGCGTCCGCCTCAACCTGATCTCCATGGACGAGATCCCGGCGGACACGTGCGCGAAGATGATCGTGGAAACGGGCCTCTCGGTGGAGGAGGCCCAGACCCGCGACGAGTTCTTCGTCCCCCAGGCCAGGGACAAGATCGCCTGGGGCATCCGGCTGCTGCGGGCCGTCAAGGCCGCCGCGCCGCGACCGGCCCGCGGCGACGGGCCGAGCCTGCTGAGGCTCCTCGACATTCTGACCGTGCAGGAGAGCTACCGGGCATACCTCGTTCGGCGCTCGCAGGAGCACCCCCAGCTCGAGGCATCCGACGCGTTCGCCGAGGCTCGCTTCCAGCTGGAGAACAACTACTGGAACCAGCCTCCGGACCAGCTCGGCGGCGTGCGCAGCACGCTGTACAACTTCCTGGTCCCCTTCTCGGAGCCCGATATCGCCGAGGTATTCTGCGCCGACAGCACGTTCGACCTCCGTGACATCCAGCGCGGGAAGGTAGTCTGCCTCGCGATCCCGCAGAAATTCGCGCTCCAGCGCCGGTACGTGGCGACGCTCATGAAGACGCTGGCCTACCAGATCATCCTGGAGAGGTTCGACAGGCGCGGGGACCATCCCGACTGGCTCAACCGCAACGTCGTTCTCGTGGAGCAGGACGAGTGGCAGCGCCACGCGGTGCGCGCCGACTGCGAGGCGGACGTGGTGCGCGAGGCGCAGGGGGCGGTGTACGCGGCGACCCAGTCGCAGAACGCCGTCTGGCTGAAACTCGGCGGCAGGGAGAAAGCGGCGCCGCTGCTCGCGAACCTGCGCAACCGCTGGATATGCCAGGCCGCCACGGAGGAATGCGCCGAAGAGAGCTCGAACCTGGTCAGCGGGCGGATCTCCCGCCAGCTCTCCTACTCAACCGGCCAGGGCGGGCGCACGACGACGGTGTCGTTCTCGGAGCGACCCTTCCTTCCAAGGCGGGATCTGCGGACCCTCCCGCCGTTCCATGTCGTCTTCGCCCCGGCGGAGGGCCGCTGGCTCTTCAGGAAGTGCATCGCCATGCCGGCGATGCCGGACGGGGGGATCCCGCCATGGTGGTTCGGCGACTGGAATCCACTCCACTGGGCGGCGAGGCTCCTCGGACTCCCGGAGCGCGTCGCCGGACTCAGGATCCACCCGGGCGACGGGTTCGTCCCCCCGTGGCGGGCGTGCGCCCCCATGCGCGCCCAGGTGCGAAGGCTCCTCGGCCTGGACGGCACGTTCATCATCCTGGACGGGATGCGCTCCAGGGCCGCCCTGGGCGCGGCCAGGGCGGCCGGGAGACTAAATCGCTAACGTACATTTTTAGACTTGTCTAACCATGTGCGCCCGGCGCAGCATGCGCGCCATGGCGACCCACGCAGCACGACGCTCCGACCGGGGAGAGCTTCCCGCGGAGGCGGCTGCAGGCGAGGGCCCCTCCCAATGAGCAGGCCGGCCATGGAGAGTTCCACCTTCCCCTTCCCCCTGGCGGCGAACTCGAGCCACCACTCCCACTACCACCGGTTCCTGCTGGGCGCGGACCCCTCGATCCTTGCGCCCCTGCCGAAGCCGTACTGCGTAGGCTCCCTCTCGGCATCGATGCCGCTTCTCGCCGAAAGGCTCGACCTGCAGAGGTGGAGGAAGCTCTTCCACGGCGCTATCCCGTGGGTCGACGGCTTCGGGCCCCGGCACTACGACCTGGGCTGCGTCGCCCCCCACCGCCCGCTGCCGCGCTCCTACGGGCGGCCCCTGAGGAAGTTCGGGGCCTTCGACTTCGTCCAGGCGGCCGATCCGTCCGTGTCGGCGCTTGCGCTCGTCGCCGGGGACAGGCGCGTCATCGATCGTTTCATATTGTTGGGTAACGACTTCTGCCTCAGGCTCGAGCCGGCGGTGAGCGCCCGCGATCCGGGGCCCACGGGCACGCGGCTCACGGGGCGCATGCTTGCGGGCCAGTTCGTGGAACCCAACAACCGCTGGCTCATGCCGTTCCTGCACGTCCACGCGCGGGTGCTCAACTTCACCGCATTCGAGGAGGCCCCGGCCCGCCTCGCGTGCGTCGACCACGCCGCGCTCGCCCGCGCGGGGGAGAGGGCGAGGTGCCGGTGGATCGGCAGGCAGGCCGAGGCCCTCTCGGAGCTCGGGTACCGGGCGGCCGTGTGCGGCGACATGGCGCCCAGCCTTCAAGTCGACGGGGTCCCCGGCAGGCTCGTCGCCGCAATGGAGGCGCCGCGCATCGCGGTCCTGAGGATGCTCGAGAGGATGATCCTCGGCGAGCGCGAGCCGTCCGCCGAGCGATTCACCGCGGAATTGCCCGCGGCGGTGATCGCCGCGATGGCCGAGCAGCTGGAGTCGGCCCTCGCGCGCTCCCTGTCATTCTACAAGCCCCCGAAGATCGGCATTCCCTGCGAGGGTCCATGGAGGGCCGCCGTCCGCGAGCACCTGACTCGTTCCTGCCCGCGGGAACTCGCGGTCCTCGACGCGGCGGCGGCGCGCGCGAAGGCCGTCCCCTACGAATCCGCGCTGTTCTCGACGCCCCAGCTTGATCCCGCGCACTGCCACGCGCCGCGCATCGAGGCGCTCGAGGCCGCCGACCAGCTGCCGGGCGATCCGGAACTGGGCGCGGCCTGCGGGCAGGGGCAGCCCGGCCGCGCGGCGCCGGCCTGGCTCGTCCGCGAGTTCACGGAGACGCTCAGGGAGGTGAACGACCGCCTGGTGCACATCGGCCTGGACGACCCCCTGCCCTCGCTGCGCCGCGTCCTAGCGATGATCGACCATCTCCCGGACGGGGCCGATCCGGACCGGCTCAGGGAGTCGGCGCGATTCCTCGGCATCGAGCTAGAGCGAGGGGAGAGGCAGCTCGGGGGCGGCGCCGGCATCCACAGGCACGCCGCCCGCGCGGACCGGGCCCCCCTTCCATCGCTTGACGAGCTCATCGAGCGGGCGGAGCTCGCGCAGCTTGCGTGCGAGCGGGAGATCGGGGGCCGGGGCCTGTGAACGGGGCGCAGCCCCCGCCCCTCCCCGCTTGGCCCGATCGGCGCGGCCTCGTGGACATGGGCGGCGAAGCCTGGAGCATCAGGGACGCGTGCGAGGGCACCATGATCTTCGGCGGCACCGGCTCGGGCAAGACGTCCGGGAGCGGGCGCGCCCTGGCGACCTCGTTCCTGGCAGCGGGCTTCGGCGGGCTCGTCCTCTGCGCCAAGCCCGAAGAGCCCGCATTGTGGCGGGGCTACGCCTCCGAGGCGGGCAGGATCGCCGACCTCGTGATGTTCGGGGGCGGCGGGGGGTGGAGCTTCAACTTCATGCAGCACGAGTGCCTGAGGCCGGGCGCGGGGGCGGGACTCACCGAGAACCTCGTCAACCTCTTCATGGAGGTCTCGTCGATCGGCTCCGACGACTCGCACGGGCGCGGGGGCGACCCGTTCTGGGAGCGGGCCATGAAGTCGCTCGTGCGCAACTGCGTGGACGTCCTTGTCATGGCGGGAGAGCCCGTGTCCCTCCACGCCATGTTCGAGGTGATCAGAAGCGCTCCGGCGGATCGCGCCGCCGCCAGGTCGCGGACCTGGAGGTGCAAATCCGGGTGCTGGCGCCGGCTGGAGACGGCGAGGAGCCGCGCCATCGGAAGCTCCTGGGAGGTCGACTGGCGCGAGGTCGCCGGCTACTGGCTCGCCCATTATCCCGGCCTGGGCGACAAGACGCGCGGGAGCGTCGTCGCCATGTTCTCGACGCTGGCCGAGGCCCTCATGCGCGGGAAGATGAGGGAGCTCTTCTGCGAGGGCTCGACTGTCTGTCCCGAGGACGTGATCAGGGGCAGGATCGTCGTCGTGGACCTGCCCGTGAAGGAATGGTCGGCGGTTGGGCGCATGGCGGCCGTGCTCTGGAAATACTGCCTTCAGAAGGCCGTGGAGAGGCGCGCCGACAACGGCGACGGCCAGGGCCGCCCCGTGTTCCTGTGGGCGGACGAGTGCCAGCACTTCGCCAGCCGCTACGACCCCCTCTTCCAGGCCACCGCACGCTCCTCCCGCGCCGCGAGCGTTTTCCTGACCCAGAACTATCCGAGCCTGGTCGGCGCCCTCGGGGGCGAATCCGCCGGGAAGGCGATGGCCGACTCCCTGCTGGGCAACATGGGCACGAAGATCTTCCACGCCAACAGCGACCGCGAGACAAACCAGCTCGCGGCGGATCTCGTCGGCAAGAGGCTGCAGGCGCTTCGCAACTTCGGCGCCGGGGCGAGCCTCAGCCTCGGCGCGCAGCCGAGCGCCGGCTCCTCCGCCAGCCGCGGGAGCAGCGAGAGCGTTGACTACGAGATACAGCCGACGGAGTTCTCGGCCCTGAGGAAGGGAGGCGCGGAGAACCGCTACGCCGCCGAGGCGCTCGTCTACCAGAACGGCCGGCTCTGGGGCTCGACGGGGCGCAACTGGAAGAAGGTCGCGTTCCTCCAGCGCCGCGGCCCGCTCGAGGCCCCGGCGCCCGCGGCCGCCATCCGGGCGCGGGCGCCCTCAAGGTGACCGGGCCGCCGCAGAGTCCGGCTATTTCCCGGCGTACCAGAACCCGCGCAGCCAGTTGTGCTCGCGTAGGCGGCGCTGGAGGCCCGCATCCATCGGCGCCAATTCGCTCACGGCGCAGTTGGCCTCGGCCTGCGACGCGTTCCTCATCCCGGGAATCACCGTGCCGACGGCCGGATGGGCGAGCGCGAACCGCAACGCCGCCTGGGGGAGCGTGTACCCGCTGCCCCTGATCGTCTCGGCCACCCGGCCGGCGCGCGCGACCGCCCTCCCCAGCCGGTCGCCCTCGAAGTACTTGCGGCGAAAGTCCCCGTCCGGGAACGTCGTGGCCGGCGTCCACTTGCCGGTGAGCGCCCCCTCGTCGAACACCACGCGCACGATGACGCCCACATCCGTCTCGGCGGCGGCCGGGAGCAGCTCCGCCGCGGGCTCCTGCTCGAAGATGTTGTAGATGACCTGGACGACGTCGACCCAGCCGTCCCTCATGAGGGCGATCGCGCTGTTCTGGTCGTGCTCGGGGGTGGACACGCCCACGAACCGGACCTTGCCCTCGTCCTTGAGCCTGCGCAGGGCCGCGAACGGCTCAGGGTTCCGGTTCCAGGCGCGGGTCCACGTGTGGAGCTGCAGGATGTCGATCCTGTCGGTCCCCAGGTTCCGGAGGCGCTGCTCGACGTTCTCGCGGAGGTATTTCTCCGGGTAGCGTTCCGAGGCCGCGCAGTACGGCGACGGCGGCCACGGGCCGGGCGCCGGCGGGGTCTTGGTCGCGACGACGACCGACTCGCGCCGGCCCTTCAGGACGCCCGCGATGATCCGCTCGCTCCGGCAGTCGCCGTAGCCCGCCGCCGTGTCGATGAAGTTGACGCCGAGCTCGAGCGCGCGGTGGAGCGCCGCGACCGAGTCGCCCTCCTGCTGCGGCCCCCACCCCCCGCCGATCGCCCATGCGCCAAATCCGACCTCGGAGACGTTGAACTGTGTGCGGCCCAATCTTCGGAATTTCATGATTTTGGCGAATGCCCGCCCCACTGAATCCCCTGCGCGGATCCGGGTCAAGATGGCGGCCGCGGGGCGGCTCCGGCGCATCTTGGCGTGGTAATACCCATTCCTTTCCTATTGACCAGAAAGCGCTTTGGTACGTTTTTGTTAGGCTGATCAGCAATGAGCCCCAGCCTTTATTCCGGCTATGTCGCTGCCTGACGACGTCATCTTGCTTCTGCGCGACGAGGCTTACCTGGACCTCTGCCGGACCGCCTTGAGCGAGGCGCACGAGCGCCTGGACACCGAGAAGGAGCAGGTTGCGCATACCCGTCCGCCCTTCGGCATACTCGCCACAAAGAAGCAGCGCGAGGAGTTCGAGGCCTCGATGCAGAACGTGCTCAACTCCGTTGCGGGCATAGCCTCCAGAGTCGCCAAGCTCGACGCGATCGAGAAGTGGCTCAAGACGGCGATCCACGACCGCCTGCGCGAATACCTGCGGGAGGCTTCCGAGAACTACCGCCGGAGCGCAAAGATAGCCGAGTCCGTCAGGGCCTGGGACCGGCTGATCGAGCACTACGGCGAGCAGCTGCTCGCCCTTGCGCGCAACCTGAAGAACGTGTCGGTGTCCTTCGCCGGCGCGGCGGGCGGCGCCCGGTCCGCCTTCGCCGACCGGGCCCAGGCCTTCGCCGAGCTGCGCATGGGCGCGGACGGCCTGGACCGGACCGCGGTCCAGCTCGACTCCCTCGCGCGCACCGTTGTCATGTACGCCGCCAACTCCCCCTACAAGGACGTGACGCTGGCCGACCTGCCTCTCAAGGGGGTCGTCGGATGGGTGGACCAGCTGGCCCTGCAGCACGACCGCGACGCGCTGCCCGCCGCCCAGGAGATGGAGTCGGACGCGCGCGGCATCGTCGCCAAGAGGCTGAGTGACTTCCACGGGAGCGCCGCGGCCGCGCTCGAGGCGATCGCCGCGATAGAGGAGAAGGAGCTCGAGAACTACTGGGAGGTCTTGAGGGCCCACGCCCTGGCCCACTACGTCCAGGAGCGCGATGTCGACGAGGTCCTGAACGAGCTCAACGAGCGCTACGTCGTCGCCACCATCGAGCGCCGCCAGCGGGCGATCGAAAGCCAGGCCGACCCCTACAGGCCGGGGCGCTGACCGGGCCCGGCAGGGGCGCGGTAGTGCGCCGTCAGGGCGTAGACCACCTCCAGGGGCAGCTGGTGGAGTGAGGGCAGGAACACCGCGGGGTCCTTGGTCCGGGCCGAGCTTTCGAAGAACTCCGTTACGCGGCTCCATCCCGCTAACCTGCCGCCCTCCGTCCACCCGAGCAGCCGGGCCTCCTGCTTCATGCGCGCATCCAGGCCGTTGACCCCCGCCATGCACAGGAGCGCCGCGTGGGCGCCCGTTCCTTCGGCGGTGACAGGAAGCGGCCTCTGCTCAAGCTGGCCGAACACGAACTCGGCCGTCTCGGCGTCCGGATGGCGTATCAGGTGCGCGACGACAAGCGTGACGGCGGGCGCGGAGGCTCCCCGCTCGAGGATTGCGCCTATCTCCCTCTGCTCGAGGACCCGCCAGCCCAGGGCCGAGCAGGCGTCCAGCTTGAGCGACTCCCGGTCGTAGGGCTCGAGCGGGGCCCCCGCGTGCGCGTCGAGAAACCCGACGACGTCGGAGCCGCGGCCGAGCTCGGCCAGCCTGCCGAGCGAATAATAGAGCTCGAACGGGTCGGCGGCGCCGGCCACGGAAAGCTCCACGCGCTTGAGCCTCTCCTGCGCGCTCCCCGTCCGGATGTCCCTCGCCAGCGACAGCACGGAGCGGGCCGCCCCCGGTGTCTGGCCCGGGCGCGAGAGGAGCTTGTCCACCTCGCCGGGGTCGCCCGTCATCCGCTCCGCGAACAGGAGGCCCTGCGCCCAGGCCGGCGAGTGCGCGGCGCCCTCCCGGAGCATCCTGCCCGAGAGCCGGCCCACGGAAGCGAGGTCGCCCCTCGAGAGCAGCGCCCGGAACCAGGCCTGCGCCGTCTCCTCGGCGTTTCCCCGGCGCTCGAGCAGGAGCCGCCCGTAGATCGAGTCCGAGTAGTCCGGGTTGGCGACCTGCGTGAACTGCGCCAGCAGGAGGGCCGCGGCGACGTTTCCGGGGTCCAACGAGTAGACCTGGTTCAGCGCGAGCAGGCCCTGTCGGACGTCGCCCGCCGAGAACGCGCGGGCCGCCATGCGGAAGAAGTAGTCGGCGCGCGCCTGCTGGATGCGGTGCCAGGCCGGCGGCCACACGACCGCCCGGAGAGGCACACGGTACCCGATCGCGCGCAGCGCCGAGAAGGCGCCCAGCGCGCACACGAGCCCCAGGGCCGCCGCCGATCCGCCGAAGAAGAGGAGCGCGCGCCCCCAGAACGGCCGCACGTCCCCGGCGTCGACTGAACAGACCCGCCGGCCGTCGGCGGAGACGCCGAGCAGCGGGCACAGCCGCCGGAACCGGCCCGCGTCGCGCCATCCGGCGCACGCCTCGCACGCCGTCTCTCCCGCGCGGCCCGAGTCGCTCGGGTGCTGGCAGGGCGCGCGCCCCGCCGCGCCGCGGATCCGGAAGGCCGACTTGCGCGCGTTCCAGTAAAGGAGCCCCCAGCAGAGCCTGCCCAGGTCTCCCAGCCATCCCGGCGCGGGCCTCACGGCGCCTCCTTCGCGCATCCGGGCGATCGAGGCACGCCGGCCGAACGCTTGCACAGGGGCGGACTGACGGGGACCATGTTCGCTGGACATGATCCAAAACGCGGGCCGCTGGGCGAATCAAATTGAGCCGCCCTGGCACCTCCGGCGCGCCGGGCCGGGCCGTGCCCCTACTTGGCGCCCTCGAGCAGGTGCTTGAGCTTGTCCACCTTGGGCCTGATCGTCGCGGCGCAGTAGCCCTCGTCCGGGTGCTTCTCGAAGTAGTCCTGGTGGTAGTCCTCGGCGGGCCAGAATTTGGCGAGGGGCACGATCTCCGTCGTCATCCGGTCGCCCCGGCCCTTCTGGGCCTCGGCCATCGACCTCTCGGCGGCGGCCTTCTGCGCGGGGTCGGCGTAGAGGATGATCGACCGGTACTGGCTCCCCATGTCGTTACCCTGTCCGCCGACCTGCGTCGGATCGTGCACTTTCCAGAAGAAGCCGAGCACCCTGTCCAGCGACACCTTGGCCGGGTCGAAGTCCACCTTCACCACCTCGGCGTGCCCCGTCGTCTCGGCGCACACGTCCTCGTAGGTGGGGTTCCGGGCCGCGCCCCCGGCGTAGCCGCAGGTCACGTGCGTCACGCCCGGAAGCAGCTTGAAGGCCGCGTCCAGGCACCAGAAGCAGCCGCCGCCGAGAACGACGGAATCGGCCCGGGCCCCGTTTGCGAGAGTGGTCATGGCGAGGAGGACTAGGAGGTTGAGGGGGCGTGGCATGTCGGAGGTGGATCGGCCCGGCGGGGCGTCACTTGGAAGCGGCGCGCGCGGCCCGGGCCTCGACCCAGGCCTCGTACTGCTTGCGAGGCATGAAGCGCAGCGAGGCCGAGTTGATGCAGTACCGCATCCCCGTCGGCGGCGGGCCGTCGTCGAAGACGTGACCCAGGTGGGCGCCGTCCACCGCGCAGTGGACCTCGTCGCGGATCATCCACTGGCTGACGTCCCTCTCGACGGCGACAAAGGCCGGCTCCAGCGGCTTGGTGAAGCTCGGCCAGCCCGTCCCGCTTTCGAACTTGTCCCGGCTGTCGAAGAGCGGGGTGTCGCTGCACGCCGAGAGATAGACCCCGTCCTCGTGGTTGTCCCAGTACGCGTTGCGGAAGGGCGCCTCGGTCCCCTGCAGGCGCGCCACCCTGTACTGCTCCGGCGTGAGCAACTTCTGCCACTCCTCGTCGGTGTGCCTCACGGCCGCCTTGGACATGTCGATGACGACCTTGGACGGGAGCCCGCACGCGGACTTCGCGCCGCACGCTGCGCCCTGGCCCTGGGAATCTGCCGGGTTCGTGGTTTTCATGGCGGGGTCGGCCGACAAAGTGGCTGATGCGGCCAGCAAGGCAAACGGTAGGAGCGTCGATTTCACCGCCATTAGAGTGCACCAAGTTCGCCTTTATTCCAACTGCCCCCGCCCGCAGGCGGGCGGATCAGGCGCGCCTGAACAGCTTGGCGAGCAGTTCGTGGATCATCGCCTCGGGCGGATGGCCGAAGACCATGCTGGGGCGGTAGTAGTGCCCGACGGCCAGGATCTTGTCCGAGCGCGCGTTCCTCACCTGGACGTCGATCTCGATCATGTAGGTGTTGAAGTCCCAGGTCCACATGTCCTCGTAGGACACCACGATCTCCGCGTCGCTGGGCATCATCGTCAGGGCCCCCGCCGAGGCGTCGTAGCCCATCTCCCTCAGCTGCCGGGCCATCTCGTCGGCGATGCCGTAGCTGTCCGCAAGCCTGTGCTCCACGAAGACGTGCTTGTAGTGGCCGATGTCCGCCTTGGGCAGCGCGCGCGTCACCAGGTGGGAGCATCCCGCCATTAGGGCCGCGCCCGCGAGGGCGAGGATGGGCTTTTTGCCGAGTCTGAGCATCCGCTGACAGTGAGGCGCTTTGATGTCTGTGGATTGCGCATGCAAGAAAGAAACTTCATCATGCGCCGTCCGTCATCCTAACCATGCCCGATTCCCCCATGAGGGCCGCGCCGATTCGCAGCCCGACGAAGAGACGCCTGAGCGGCGTCACCCGGTACGGGATCGTGCCGCTCCTGCTTGTCGCCGTCGGCATCAGGATCGGGATGTACCTCGAGCGGAGCAGGCTGGCGGCGCCGGCGGCGCGGCCTGCCCTGGCGCCGCCCCAGCCGGTGGCGCCCGCCCCGCAGCGCGAGGCTCCCCAGGCCGCGCCCGCCGGCCGCCCCACCTGCGAGGCCACGGGCTCGTTCGAGAACAACCTGTATCCGTCCCTCCTGCTCTCGTTCGCCGCGTCCCACCCGAAGTACTCCCGGTGGCTGACCGTCGCCGCACGCGGCCTGCCCGCCTCCGGTTCCCTGCAGCTGCGGATCGACTCCGCCCTCTTCGTGCGGCCCCTGCAGGTCGGCTTCGACGCGCCCTCCGGCAGCGCGGCGCTGAACCCCGAGCTGCCCTGGAACTTTGACGCCCTCAGGCGCACGACCCAGATGGAGCCGCAGTCGTTCGTAGTCACGGTGCTGGTCGACGGCCAGCCGGAGGCCGAGGCGACGCTCGTCGGCACGGTCCATTCGGTCAACGAGGCCGTATCGCGCGTCTTCGACAGCGCGTCGGGCCAATGGCAGGACACGAGCGTGTGCTTCGCCGCGTTCGTCAACGAGGACCACCCCTGGATCAACGCGCTCCTGCAGGAGGCCATGTCCGGCGGAGGCGCCCGCTCCTTCACGGGGTACCAGTCCGGCGCCCCGGGCGCCATGACGCAGGCCCAGGCCGTATGGGACGCGCTCGCGGCGCGCGGGCTGAGCTACGTGAACGTCGCCACCGACAGCGGCACCTCTCCGCTGGTCTCGACCCAGTACGTGCGCTTCCTCGACCAGTCTGTGCACGACCAGGGGGCGAACTGCGTCGACGCCTCGGTCCTCTTCGCATCGATACTGCGCAGGATAGGCCTGCGCCCGGTGCTGCTGTTCAGGCCCGGCCACTGCTTCACGGGCTTCTACGACACCGCCGAGGGAAGCCACCTGGTCGCGTTCGAGACGACCATGCTGGGCTCGGCTCCATTTGGAGCCGCCGCGGCCGAGGGATCAAAGGAGCTCCAGTCGACGCTCCCCTTCCTCGGAACCCCGCAGTATTCGATGGTCGACATCGCCCTCTGCCGCCAGCTGGGGATCAACCCCATCCCGTTCGAGGCCACCGACAACAACTAGGGCCGTCAGTCGTCGTCCCTGGGCGCGGGGATCCGGCGGACGAACGCGGAATGGACCGGGGCCGGCATGGGCTCATCCTCGCCCCGCACCGCGGCCCAGATCACCCGGTTGAACGTCTGCTCGTCGACGGCGTCCTCCCGCGACAGGTCGAACCGCGACGAGATCGAGGCCGAGGGGCCCCTCCGCTCGTTTCTCGCCTCGATGTCGGCCCCCGCCGCGAGCGCTCTAAAAGGCGACGGGTCGGCCTCGGGCTGGAAGCTCCCTCTCATCGGCTCCGCCTCGGCGTCGAACTGCGACATGGGCTCAAGGCCCAGGATGAGCTCGATCGTGCGCAGCATCGAGCACGTCGTGTAGGGCGTCGAGTCGACCGCGCCGTGCCTGACGAAGGGTCCCGCGACGAGGGCCTCGGTGCGGTGCGCGTCCACGTGGTCCGGTCCGTTCTGGGCGTCGTCCTCGACCACGAACACGGCGGTGCGCGCCCAGAACCGCGACCGGCTGAGCGCCTCGACGACGCGCCCGACCGCCAGGTCGTTGTCCGCCACCATGGCCACCGGGGTCCACTCGCCCAGCTTCGCTCCCGCGGTGTGGTCCTGCGGAAGGCGCACGATCTGGAGCCTCGGCATGTCGCCCGCGGCCTCGTACCGGCGCAGCTCCGCTATGAACTCGCCCGCGCGCTCGCAGTCGTGGAACCTGAGGTCCCAGCCGCGGTACGCCGGGTCGATGTGGCCCTTCAGGGCCGCCATGTTGCTCTCCTCCGGGCCGCCCGGCTTCCAGGGGTCCACCGTGAACTCTCCGTAGCTGCGGTAGGTGAGCCCCGCCGCTCCGGCCCGGTCCCACAGGTACCCCAGCGCGGGCACCGCCGCGGCGTAGTGCCCCTCGCCCGGGTACGGGACGTGGGTCCCTTTCGCCTCGCGGCCGTAGTTGACCGGCCAGGACTTCTCCACGAACTCGGAGGAGTATCCGGCCATGCTCCACTCGTGGCCGCCGGCGCTCACCTCCGCGTTGGCGTAGAAGTTGTCGAGGAGCACGAACTGGCGGGCGATCGCATGAAGGTTCGGCGTCACCCTTTCCGGGAACAGGCAGACCGACGGGTCGCCGTTTCCCTGGGGAAGGTCCCCGAACACCTGGTCGTACGTCCGGTTCTCCTTGATGATGTAGACGACGTACCTGATCGGAGTGGCCCCCCCGGGGCGCGCCGGGATCGGGTCGCCCGGCGACGGGTCCCTCTGCGGCGCCGGCCTGCATCGCTGCGCGACGCCCGTCCATTCGCCCAGCGCCCGGGCGAATCCGCCGCCCGGCGGGATGGCGACGATCCCCAGGGAGCCGCGGTAGAGCTCGTCTATGCGGGCCCAGGGCCTGCCCTTTCCGCCGCTCGGCATCGGCGCGAGCCCGCGCGCGCTCACGACCAGCAGCTTGCGGCCGTCGGGAGTCATCCTGACCGCCGTGGGGAACCATCCGGTCGGGATGAACCCGAGGGGCCGGCCCTCCCCGCGGACGCTCACGTCGAAGACGGCGATCGTGTTCGTGTAGGCGTTCGCCACGTAGAGCATCCCAGCGTCGGGGGAGAGCGCGAGGCTGTCGGGCGTCGAGCCCGGCAGATCGCCCGGGGCGGCGGCCGAGGAGAGGACCTCGGTCACCCGCCCGTCGCGCGCGTCGAGCACGGTCACCGTGTTCAACCCGCCGTTCGAGACGAACAGGCGCCCGTCGCGCGAAAGGAGCATCTCGTTCGGATGCAGCCCGGTCGGCCAGCGCCCCAGGACGCGGCCGTCGCCCGTGTCGATCACGGCGACCGATGACTCCCCCCAGAGGCTCACGTACGCGCGGCCGCCGCGCTCGTCCCAGACGACGTCCAGCGGGTCGGCGTCGGCCACTAGCTCGCGGCCCCCTTGCACGCCGTTCGGCGACCCCGCTTCCGCCGGGGGTCGGGGAGCCGCCCGGGGCCCCGCCCCAAGCCGGGCCTCCCAGCGGCGCTCCCCGGTCGCCAGGTCCAGGCGCACCACGCGGCTGTCATAGGCCAGCGCAACCACGGCCGAGCCGAGGTCGCGCGAGAGCGCGAAGCCGGCGACGACGCCCCGGTCCGACTTTTTCGAGACCTCCACGTCCCCCCGCGCGGCAAGGCCGCCGCCCGCGAGCGAGAAGACGTGGAGGACTCCGTCGCTTGCGCCGCTGCAGACGAGGGTCTTGCCGTCCGCCGAGAACGCGACGCCGCGGAAGGTCTCGTGCAAGGGGGCTGCGGCCACGACCCGCCCTGCCGCCAGGTCGATGATTCGGACCTCGTGCTGGCTGTGGCCCGCGTGGAGCACGGCGGCCATCGTACCGTCGGGATCGACCGCCATGTTGACCGGGAAGTCGCCCAGGGCCACCTGCGTGCCGACCGGATGGATCAGCCACTGGTTGTGCAGCAGGGTGTATCCGTCGGGCTGCAGCCCGGGGAGGGCGGGCTCGGCGCCGTTGGCCGCGGCGACGACCCCAGCGAGCACGATTGCGCGCGCCCTCACGGCTCAGGGCGGAAAGAGCCCCGATATCTTCGCCTGGATCTCCAGCGCCTTGGCGCGCGGGTCGGCGGCCGTCCTGATGGGACGGCCCACCACGATGTAGTCCGCCCCCCGCAGGAACGCGTCCTCCACGTCCACCGTGCGCTTCTGGTCGTCGGAGGGCCGGTTCTCGACCGGGCGGATCCCTGGGCTGACGATCAGGAAGCCGGCCCCGAGCTCGCCGCGCAGGCGAGCCGCCTCGAGCCCCGACGAAATCACTCCGTCGCAGCCCAGCTTGAGGGCGCGCCGGGCCCGGGACAGGACGAGGTCCTCCGGGTCGCACTTGAACCCGAGGTCGTCCAGGTCGCCCCTGTCCAGGCTCGTCAGGACGGTCACGGCGAGGATCTTGACGTGGCCCTTCGCGGAAACCGCGGCCTCGAGCATCGAGTCGTTCCCGTGCACCGTCGCGAAAACCACCCGGCGCGACTGCAGCTGCTCGACCGCCAGCCTCACGGTCTCGGGGACGTCGAAGAACTTGACGTCGGCGAAGACCTTCTTCCCCTGGGCATGGAGCCAGTCGACCATCTCGAAGTACCGGCCCGTCATGAGGAGCTGCAGGCCCAGCTTGTAGAACACGACCGAGCCGTCCAGGCGCTCGGCCAGGCGCTTGCCCTCGTCGAGCCCGGGGACGTCCAGCGCGAAGATCAGGCGCTCGCGCGCGGGGATTGGCTTCGACGACAGGTTCGGGTTGGAGGCCACAAGCCCAGATGCCAGACATCGGCCGCCAGCGGTCAAGACGGAACGCCGTGCGCCGGGAATTGACGCCGCCCCATCCTAAAAACGAGAATGGCGCAAATGGCCACCACCGTCTTCACCATCGCCAACCAGAAAGGCGGCGTCGGCAAGACCACGACCGCGGTCAATCTCGCCGCGGGGCTCGCCGAGAAGAGGGTCCACACGCTGCTGATCGACCTCGACCCGCAGGCCAACGCGACGAGCTCGCTCGGCGTCGAGAAGCAGGAGGGAAGGAGCCTCTACGCGGCCCTCCGGGGCGAGGGCGAGGCCCTGCCGCTCGTCACCCCAACGGCGCACGAGCACCTGGCCATCATCCCGAGCGAGGAGGACCTTGCCGCCGCCGAGATCGAGCTCTCGCAGACGGACAACTACCTCATGAAGCTCCGGGGCGTGCTCGGGCCCGTCGTCGCATCGGGCGGCTTCCGCGCGATCATCATCGACTGCCCCCCCGCGCTGGGCCTCCTCTCGATGAACAGCCTGGCGGCCGCGGACCACCTGCTGATCACGCTGCAGTGCGAGTACATGGCCCTCGAGGGCCTGGGCCAGATCCTGCGCAACGTCGAGCGCCTGAAGTCGGCGGGCATCAATCCCGCGCTCGAGCTGGGCGGGATAGTGATGACCATGTTCGACGTCAGGACGAGCCTTTCGCGCCAGGTGGTCGAGGAGGTGAGGACCCACATGCCCGACAAGATATTCTCGACCGTCATCCCGAGGACCGTGCGGCTGAGCGAGGCGCCCGGCTTCGGAAAGACGATCTTCGCCTACGATCCGCTCAACCCCGGCGCCACCGCCTACCGCAACCTGGCGGCGGAGGTCATCGCCCGGTTCGGGCTATGCTGAAGTACCGCCACGCATTTGTCGTCGGGTTGCAGAGCAACCTCGTCTACCGCTGGAACTTCGCGGCCCGGAGCCTGTTCTCCATATTCCATCTGGTTTTCGTATTCATCTTCTGGGGAGCTATTTACGCCGGAAACGCAAGCATCGGCGGCTTTGGCTTCGCCCAGACCCTGACCTACTTCGTCGTGCTGTTCGTCCTGCAGTTCTTCATCGGCGCGTTCAACGAGGACTACCAGATCAGCGAGGACATACGCAACGGGCTTATCAACCAGTTCCTCCTTAAGCCGATCAACTACTTCGCGTACCGCCTGAGCGTCTTCGCCGCGGCGCGGGTCGTCTCGGGCGCACTGGGGCTCATGGCTCTCCTGGTGGCCCTCCCGTTCCTCAGGGGCTACCTGGTCCTCCCCCACGACGGGTGGCGGATCGCGCTCGGGATCCCGGCGATGGCGCTCACGGGGCTTATCCAGTTCAGCATCGCCTATTGCTTCGGGATGCTCGCGTTCTGGTTCCTCGAGATCCAGGGCTTCGTCATCCTGTCGATGGCCGTCGAGACCGTGCTGGGCGGCCAGTTCTTCCCCCTCGACCTCCTGCCCCCGGCGGCCTTCCGCGCCGTCAGCTACCTGCCCTTCTACTACCAGGCCTACTTCCCCAACGCCATACTGACCGGCCGGATCGGCCTCGACGCCGCGGCGCGCGGCCTCGCGATCCAGGCGTTCTGGGCAGCGGTCCTCGTGTGCGTCGCCGAGGTCGTGTGGCGGCGCGGGCTCAGGCGCCACACCGCCGCCGGCGGCTGACCCCCCCATCGTGGCCACCTTCTCCCGGTACCTTCGGATCTGGCTCGCGAGCGCGCGGTACTCGCTCGTGCGCACCATGATGTTCCGGGGGGACCTCTTCATATGGGCCCTTGTCGAGCTGTTCTGGATCTCGGTGAACGTCCTGATGATCGAGGTGGTCTACAGCCACACCTCGACGGTGGCCGGATGGAGCAAGTACGAGATGCTGCTCCTTGCTGGGACCTCGATGCTGATCCAGCGCTTCCTCATGGGCTTCTTCTGGAGCGGGATCTTCGAGATGGGGCGCAACGTGCGCAGCGGCGCCTTCGATTTCTTCCTGGCCCAGCCCGGCGATCCCCTGTTCATGGCGTCGACCCGAAAGCTCGAGATGGACGGGCTCCTCAATTCGTTCGTCGCCGCCGGGCTGGTCGTCTACTCGGTGCGCAAGCTCGGCCTGCATCCGGGCCCGTCGGACCTGGCGCTCTACGCGTGCATGGTGGCCTGCGGAGTCGTGATCCATTACAGCGCCCTCGTCATGTCGATGTCGCTGTCCTTCTGGATCACGAGCTCGCAGGGCGTCGAGGGGAGCTACTTCACGCTCATGGAGTTCTCCCGGATCCCCAGGGAGGCGTTCAGCAAGGGCCTCGCGAGCGCCCTCTTCGTCTGGGCGCTGCCCGTCGTGGTCGTCAGCAACGCCCCCGCCCGCGTCTTGCTGCACGGATTCGAGCCGTCGTGGGCCCTCGGCCTGTGCGCGGCAACGCTCGCGTGGTTCGCCCTCGCCGTGGCGGTCTTCAGGAGCGGCCTGAGGCGCTACACCAGCGCCAGCTCATGACCGGCGACCCAAAGGCCCTCCAGGACCGGATCGGGTACGCGTTCCGCGACCCGGCCTACCTGGAGCGGGCGCTCACCCACGCCTCCTGGCTCCAGGACAACCCCGGCGCGGCCGGCGACAACCAGCGCCTCGAGTTCCTCGGGGACTCGATACTGCAGCTGATCCTGACGGAGGCGCTCTTCGCCGCCTTCCCCAACGACAGCGAGGGCGACCTCACCAAGCGCAGGGCGGTGCTCGGCAAGGGCGAGTTCCTGGCCGGCCTCGCCCGCGAGATCGGGCTCGACCGCTGCCTCAGGCTCGGGGCGGGCGAGGAGGCGGCCGGCGGGCGCGCGCGCGACGCCGCGCTCGAGGACGCATTCGAGGCCCTGGTCGGCGCCGTCGGCCTCGACGGGGGCACCGAGTGCGCCCGGCGCACCGTCCTCGGCATCTACGGGGAGCTGGGCGGGCGCCTCGCGGCGCTGGAGGGGCGGGCCAACCCGAAGGGGCGGCTCCAGGAGCTCATCCAGCCCCTGCACGGCAACCATGCCATCCGGTACGAGGTGGTCTCCACGGAAGGCGCCGACCACAAGCGCGTGTACGAGGTCGCGGTCTACGTCCAGGAGCGCAGGGTGGCCGGCGGGCGGGGCCCGTCCAAGAAGCTTGCCGAGGAAGATGCCGCGCGGGCTGCGCTCGCCGCCCTGGAGGCCGGACAGCAGGGAAAATGACCGCCGCCGGGAGGCACAAGATCGTCGGCGTGTGCCCGGCGGCACGCGCGGCCGTCCTCGCGCAGGCGATGCGTTCCCATCCGTCGCCGGTCTGGCTCGTGGTGGCCCAGGACCTGAGGGCCGCCGAGCAGCTGGCCGAGGACGTCCGCCTCTTCGCCAGCGCGCCGGGGGGCGCCGTCGAGCTCCAGGCTCTCGTCTTCCCCGAGTCGATTCCCGACAGCAGGGACATCCGCGAGGCGTTCGCCGCCTCGGGCGACCGCCTCGCCGTCCTTTCGGGCCTGCGCGCCGCCCGGTCGCATCCCGCGCAGGCCCGGCCGGCGGCGGCCTTCGCCGTCTTCACCACGCCCTCGTCCCTGCTCCAGCCGGTCCCCGCGATCGAACAGTACGCGGCGAGCGAGATCACCCTAGCGCGCGGCACCCGCCATCCGTTCCAGGCCCTGCTCGGGAGGCTGAGGGACCTGGACTACGACTGCGAGGCGGTCTGCGAGGCGCCCGGCCACTACGCCGTGCGCGGCGGCATCATCGACGTCTACCCGGTGACGGCGCCGGAGCCCTACCGCCTGGACTACTTCGGCGACGACATCGAGGACATCCGGGCCTTCGACCCGGTCACGCAGCGTTCGGGCGCCCGGGTCGAGAGCATCTCGGTCGGGGCCTCCCCGCGGCTGCGCCTCGAGTCCGCCAAGTCCGGGATATCGGACTACCTGAATCCCCTCGCCCACCTCGCGCTGCTGGAGCCCGCGACCCTGGAGGAGGAGTTCAGGGCATTCTCCGCCGGGGGCCCCGGCGGCCTCGCCCCCCTGTTGGGCGCGTGCGCGGCGGCATTCGGCATCTCCGAGATCGACGAGGCGTCCGAGGTCTTTGCCGAGCCCGCCACGGAGACAGTCTGGAACACCGAGAGCCTGGAGCACTACAGGCCCCTTGCGCCGGACACGCTGCTGGCCCGGGACCGGCTTCAGGCCGAGGAGGACGCCAGGCGGGCGTTCCTCGGCCGCGTCGCCGGGTGGCGGCGGGAGGGGTACGCGATAGCGATCGCCGCGTCGAAGCCGGGCGAGGAGAAGCGCATGCGGGAGATGCTGCCCGCGGACGCGGGGCCCGGGGCCATCCCCCTGCGCGGGAGCCTGAACGAGGGCTTCAGGGTGACGGACCGCGGGGACGCCCGGCTCTCGATCGCAGGGGGCGGGCGCGGGCTCGTCCTGATCACGGAGACCGAGCTGTTCGGCCGAAAGAGGGCGAGGCGGGCGGGCGCAGGCGGCCGCGCCCGGGCCGCCGTGGCCCAGGTCGACCAGCTGCTCGACTTCTCCGAGCTGGTCGAGGGGGACTTCGTGGTCCACCTCCAGCACGGGATCGCTCACTACCGCGGCGTGGCGAAGATCGACACCGCCCAGGGCCTGCGCGAGGTGATTTCGCTCGAGTTCGACGACGGGGTGACGCTCCACGTCCCCCTGCAGGAGTCGCACCTCATCAGCCGCTACGTGGGGCTCGGGGGCGCAAAGCCGCAGCTCGGCAGGATCGGCTCCGGCAGGTGGGAGAAGGCCCGCCGGGCCGTCGAGCGGGCCACTGTCGACCTCGCGGCCGAGCTGCTGCGCATCCAGGCCAGCCGGGAGGCGCAGCCGGGATTCGCGTTCCCGCGGGACACGGAGTGGCAGGGCGAGTTCGAGGCCTCGTTCCCGTTCACCGAGACCCCGGGCCAGATGCGCGCGATCGAGGAGACAAAGCGCGACATGGAGCGGACGCGGCCCATGGACCGCCTGATCTGCGGGGACGTCGGATTCGGGAAGACGGAGGTGGCGCTGCGGGCGGCGTTCAAGGCCGTGCAGGCGAGCAAGCAGGTGGTCGTCCTCGTCCCGACGACCGTGCTCGCGCAGCAGCACTTCAACACGTTCCGCGAGCGCATGGCGGGCTATCCGGTCTCGATCGAGATGCTCAGCCGCTTTCGCTCCCGCGCGGAGCAGAGGCAGATACTCGCCGCCGTGGCCTCCGGCGGCGTGGATATCCTGATCGGGACCCACCGCCTCCTGCAGCGCGACGTCGTCCCCAGGGACCTGGGCCTCGTGGTCATAGACGAGGAGCAGCGCTTCGGCGTGAAGCACAAGGAGGTCTTCAAGAAGATGAGGGCCACGGTCGACGTCCTCTCCATGAGCGCCACGCCGATACCGAGGACGCTCTACCTCGCGCTCACGAGCGCGCGCGACATGAGCGTCATCGACACCCCCCCGGTCGACAGGCACCCGATCCAGACGATCGTCAAGACCTACGACGAGAAGGCGGTCGTTGACGCCATCCGCCACGAGATGCGGCGCGGGGGCCAGGTGTTCTACCTCCACAACCGGGTGGGGACGATCGAGGCCGTCGCGAACCGGCTGCGCGCGATGATGCCCGACATCTCTTTCGGGGTCGGCCACGGGCAGATGGACGCGGCCGGCCTCGAGCGGGTGATGACCGACTTCGTCGCCGGCAAATACAACGTGCTCGTGTGCACGACGATTATCGAGAGCGGGCTGGACATCCCCAACTGCAACACACTCATCATCGAGGGAGCCGACCGCTTCGGTCTATCGCAGCTCTACCAGCTCAGGGGCCGGGTCGGGCGCTTCAGGCATCAGGCATACGCCTACCTGCTGCTGCACCGCCACACCCGGCTCCTCGACGCGGCGCGCCAGAGGATGAACACGCTGCGCCAGCACACGCAGCTTGGCGCGGGCTTCAGGATCGCGATGCGCGACCTCGAGCTTCGCGGTGCCGGCAACCTCCTCGGGCCCGAGCAGAGCGGCCACATTGTCGGAGTCGGCTTCGAGCTGTACTGCCAGCTCCTGCGCCAGTCCGTGGCGCGCCTGAAGGGAGAGAAGTCCGCCGCCGCCATACGCGCGAGCGTCAAGCTCGACTTCGTGTTCATTGGCGAGGGCGCCCTGGAGCCGGACCGGCCGAAGGGGCGCCATGAGGACGGGTACACTGCGATAAAGGATGCCGAGGACCGGGAGGACCGGGCCGGGGTCGGCAGGATCCAGGCCAGGATCCCGGCATCCTACATCGGGGAGACCCGCCTGCGGATCGACCTGTACCGGAGGCTGGCGCTGGCGGATTCGAAGCCTTCCCTTCGCCAGATCGAGGCCGAGCTCGGGGACCGCTTCGGCAAGCCGGTCCCGGAAGTGCGGACCCTGCTGCTCGTCACAGAAATCCGCATCCTGGCGGAACAAAAGGGGATTCTTTCCGTCGAATCTGAGTCCAATCGCCTGAAGTGTCTTCGCGGCAGCGGCCAGCGGGATGACTGGGTGATGATCGGAACCCGGTTTCCAAGATTGACCGCACCGCGCCCGCACCTACGGTTGAAGGAGATTATTTCCTTTCTGAACCATCTGCCGAATCCATGACCCCGATCCGCAGCGTCAACGCCGCCATCGTGGCATCAATCCTCGCGACGTCGGCCGTCGCACAGACAACGACGCCGGACGACAATCTTAACCTGCGGTTTGCCAATGGGATAGCCGCGATTGCCGAGGACAAGATCATCACCGTCGACGATGTCCGCCGCGAGGTCACACCGCTGATCCCGCAGCTTCAGCGCGAGGCGCGAAACGAGCAGGAGTTCAACCAGAAGCTCGAGGCTCTGCAGGATGACGCGATCAACAACCTAATCGACCGAGTGTTGATAATCAAGGACTTCGAGAAAGACGACAAGAAGCATGTCCCGCCCAGTTTCGTCGACAACCAGATAGCGGACCAGCTTTCCGACCAGTTCGACAACGACCGCTCGAAGTTCCTGGCATACCTGCGCGCGCGCGGCACCACCATGCGCGACTACCGCAAGGAGGTGGAGGAGGACATCATCTACAACTACATGATGCACCAGCAGCGCAAGTCGCAGACCATCGTGAGCCCGGTTCGGATCGAGCAGTACTACAAGGAGAACAAGGACCGCTTCTACCAGGACGACAGCGTCCATCTCCGGCTGATCCAGCTCACGCGCGGACCTAGCGAGACGGACGGCGGACTCCGGGGCAAGGCCGACTCAATCCTGCTCCGGCTGCGCTCCGGCGAGAGGTTCGAGGACCTTGCGAAGGAGTACAGCGCCGACTCGCGCCGCGCGAAGGGCGGCGACTGGGGCTGGCAGAAGAGATCCGACCTGAAGCCGGAGTTCAGCGAGCCGCTGTTTGCCGTGAAGAAGGGCGAATGCTCCGAGGCCGTGATGACCCCCGAGGGCTGCTTCCTGCTCTACGCCGAGGACCGCAAGTACGCCGGGATCCAGCCTCTGGACGAGGTGCGCGACCAGATCGAGCGGATCCTCGTCCAGCAGATGAGCCGCCAGAACAGCGACCGCTGGCTCGAGCGCCTGCGCCGAAACGGCTACGTGAAGCACTTCTGACTAGCCGGGCCTGGGAGGGGAATCGAGCCCTGGAAAGGCCGCCCCCGCGCGGCCCTTATATTAGGGCATCGCGGCGACGGATGAGCGCATCCGCGCCTCCTCCAACAGGGCAACCATCGGGCTTGCCGTGGGCTCAAACGCCTTGACGACGACGCCCATCAAGTTGTCCCGCGTCACGAGCGCTGAGTCGCAACTCGCGTTGCCGACGCCCTTCGAGACCCAGCCGCCCAGGGTCTTCTTCACGAGGACGTGGGCCACGGGCCGGCCGGAGTCGCCCATGTAGGCGACGGTCATTCCGGACCTGAGCTCCGACATGGCGATCCGCTGCGTGATGACCACGGTGTGGTCCCTGTAGAGAGGGAGCATCGAGTCGCCGCTTCCCACCAGAAAATCCGTTCCCGGGTGACTTGCCACGTAGTCCTTGCCGAGCCTTATCGCCTCAAAGGGCCGCACGACCCTCGCCGCCGGCGACAGCGCCGCGACATCGGCCATGGACGCCGCGAACGCCGCCTGCGTCGCGAAGCCCATCCCTCCAAAGCCACAGGATGCAATCAGGGCGCAGGCGCCGAGGCGCGAAAAGCGGCGCTCGCTGGAGGGTTTGTTCGAGGCACCAATTGTTTGCATGTGCATATTAAACCCCATCCCGCTCCGAATGATAATAGGGGCTTGCTAGTATTGGGAAAGGGGACCTCACCCGTGTCGGGATGGGGGAATTCCCGGCAACACTGGGACCGCCCGGGCGCGCTTGGGGTATTCACCCTAGGCGCCGCAGCGAAGGCCGGGCCCCTGGGCGCCAATGCGCGCATGTATTGAGACATGTCTATTTTGATTGTTTAATTTCCCCGCGAGACCATCGTCGGGGCCAATCCCGTGGATTCGTCCCCGCCAATGCCCTATCCCGAAAGCCGGATCCGGATCCTGCCCGCAAGCGATAGGCCCCAGGAGCGCCTCCAGAGGCTCGGCGCGCCCGCCTTGAGCGACGCGGAGCTCCTTGCGATGATCCTGCGCAGCGGCACCCAGGGACAGGATGTGCTCACGCTCGCCTCCCGGCTCATCTCGGAGGCCGGATCGATGCCGGCGCTCCTCGCCTGGCACGAGTCCGACTTCCGCAGGCTCAGGGGCATCGGCCGCGTGAAGGCGCTCCAATTGGTCGCTGCGATGGAGGTCGCGCGCCGGGCCGTCGGCGCGCCATCCCCGGAGTCCCCCGTCCTCAACCGCGCCGACATGATCGCCGCCCACTTCGGCGCCGTCGCCCCAGGACTCGAGGTCGAGAAGTTCTGGGTGCTCTGCCTGGACAGGCGCAACCGCCTGCGCAAGCGGGTGGAGGTTTCATCGGGCACCGCAACGGCCGCCCTCGCCCACCCCCGCGAGGTATTCCGGTCGGCTATCCGGGAAGCAGCCGCTGCCCTTGTGTGCGTCCACAACCATCCATCAGGTGACCCCTCGCCCAGCGCAGCGGACATCCAGCTCACGAGGCAACTCAGGGAAGCGGCAGCTGCTGTGGATATTCCTCTGCTGGACCATGTTATCATAGGACGCCGAGGGGCCGACCCCTTGGGGCGGGGATACTACAGCTTTAGGGAGGCGGGGCTCCTTTGATTGACAGATGCTATCATTGATAGCATATCTTGCAGATGCCCCAACTTCTCGTGCGTAACATTGAATCAGCCATCGTGAGAGAGCTGCGTCGCCAGGCAGCCGCCATGGGTATCTCTGTCGAGGAAGCCCACCGCAGGCTGCTGCGCTCAGCCCTGTTCGGCGAAACGCCCGACCCAAAAGAGAACTTTATCGCTTACCTGCGGAGTGCACCTGCTGGGGACGAAATCGAATTCCCAAGGCCCAGAGACCTTCCACGACCGGCAGACCTCTGATGCCTTATCTCCTAGACACCTGCATCGTCTCCGAGCTTAGAAGGCCGGGCATCAACCCCGGGGTATCATTGTGGTTTTCCGGAATTAGGGCTGACGAGGCGTACCTTAGTGTCCTGACCATTGGCGAGATTCGCACCGGAATTGAACTTCATAGGCTCAAGAACCCGTCGGGAGCTGGGAATCTCGAGCGATGGTTGATCGGGTTGGAGACCCATTACGCTGAACGGATATTGCCGATAACAGCAAAGGTGGCTGACCGCTGGGGTCGCCTCTCGCCGAGGCAACCATTGCCGACGAGCGACGGCCTCATTGCGGCCACTGGGCTCGAGCACGGCCTCACGGTCGTCACGCGCAATGTGGATGATTTCCAAAGATCAGGCGTCAATTGCCTCAATCCTTTCACCTAGTGGGCTGGCTCACCTTAGGGCGTGCCTTCGATGAAGTCGAGGGCACGCCCTAGCGCGTCGGCGCTGCACACCTCATGCTTCATCCCCGGCACATCGATAAGGGTAGCCTTGTAGCCGTCCCGGATGAAGCCGCCGTTGTAGATATCGAGGAGATTCGCGTAACGGAAGTCGTTCGAGCCCGTCACGATCACAAACCGGACCCGGTCCCGGGACCGCTGAACCTCCTCCTCTGAGGCTTTCAAGACACCGTAAATCTCCCCGTGGTCGCGGTCCAGTGGAACAGCCTTCACCTGCGCGACAGGGTGCGTGAACTGGGTGCCGCACGACTGGATCGTCCCAGTGAAGACATCCGACTGATAGATGCCCAAGGCACATGCGGTCCGGGCTCCCCCGGATATTCCGGCGGCGTAGACTCGACGCCTGTCGATCTTGTAGCGCTCCTGCATTCGTTCCGCTGCGATGACCCCGAGGCCCAAACGGTTCGCCGCCTCCACGCTGTTCACCGCTTTCTGCGGGATCACCAGGATCAGCCGGCGTGCCTTTAGGACATCATCCCATCCGCTCGGAACGTGGGCCGTTCGATCGGCGGACGGGATGAATACAATAAGTCCGAATGGCTGTGTTCCGTCATAACTTGCAGGCGCATGGATCTCGAACGGCTGATTCGTGAGGTCGACTGAGAGGGACCCCATCGGTTAGGCAGGGGATCGGGGAAAATAAGAATGAATATTGAGGGAGAGGCCCGAGGAGAGGGACGAAGTCCCTCTCCTCCCTTGACTGAGTTCGAGCGTGGGATCGCTTTCTGATTCGTTCACGGCCATCTGGGTACCCTCGTTTTCTTCTTTGTCTGACCACGCTATCACGGGCCCACGTTGGGCGCAGGGATATCCTCTGGACCCGCGGAATCGCGCCCTACAGGCAGCGGCGCCGCCACGTGGTGCAGCCATCCCGCGAGGCTCGTCAAGATCGACCTCCTCCAGCCTCCCGTAATGCATGTCCGCCGCCACCCGGGCCGCGGGCCTTGACCGGGCGGTAAAGTCCCCGCTGGCATCCTTTCCCCCGGCACTGCGTCTATCCTTCGTACCGCTTCGACATGAAAACAAAGGCCGCCATTGTCGGGTGTCTGATTCTCGCCGCACTGCTCGTGGGCTGCGCCACTTCTGACAAGCTAAACTATGTCCACATCGGCATGACCAAGGACCAGGTCGTTGCCGTGCTCGGGACGCCCGACAGCACGAGCGCCCAGGCAAACGTCGAGTACCTGACCTACTACCTCACCGCGGAATCCGGCTACGGCCGCGACCAGCCGTACATGATCCGGCTCGTCAACGCCAAGGTGGAGTCATTCGGCCGGTTCGCGCAGCTCTTCGACCTGTACAACAGACCCGTGACCAGCGCCACGCCCGGCGACCCGAACTTCCCCGCGCTTGGCATCTCCGCCGCAACCGGCGTTGCTTTGCCGGCTGTCCAGGCAGGCGTCCCGGACCTGGCCGGGGAGATCCAGAGGCTCAAGGCGCTCAGGGATTCCGGCGCCCTGACCGACGAGGAGTTCCAGAAGGCCAAGGCGAAGGTTCTGGGCGACGCCAAGTGAGCGCCCGGGCGGGCGGATGAGTCCCTCCCGGGACCGCTGGGCAAGGACCCGGCGCCGCGCTACCACCACGAGGTGGAGGCCGCCGAGCGGAGTGCATCCTCAATAGGGGCGATCTCGGGATGCCAGTGCCTCTCCCATTCGAGGCTTAGGGGGCCGGTATAACAGCCCTTCAATGCCGCCCTGAGGGCGGCCATCGGGAAATCGCCCGTCCCTGGTAGCGCGTACGTCGCAGGTGCGCTGGGATCGGGCCCGCAGGCGCTGTCCTTAACGTGGATGTGGGCCACGTGCCGCCCCACGGCGCGCCACGTCGCGGCGGGGTCCTCGCCGCCTTTGCGCCACGTGTGGTGGCTGTCCCAGAGGATGGCCGCGCCCGGCGCCGCCCGTGCGAACCGCCGGATCGCCGACGCCGTCAGGAGCGAGTCATGGGTCTCGACCATGATGTCGGCCTTCCACGCGTGCTCGGCGCGAAGCGAGCGCCACCACCGGAGAGCGGCCGACGCCCGCTTCATCTCGGCGGCGTCCGCCGCCGAACCCCCGTCGAATACCCGCAGGCGGGCGACCCCCAGCGACTCGGCCAGGGCCACCATCTCGAGGAACTGCCCGCGGTCCTCTCTCGTCCCGTCGATGAGGCTGAGCGATGTGTCGATCGCGACGATCCGCACCCCAGCCGCGTCCGCCACGGAACGGATCGCCGCCGGGCCCATCCCGCGCCGCCGAAAATACGCGGGAAGGTCGATTGAGCCCTCCAGCACCCTCAGCTCGACCGCTCCAATGCCGTGCGCCCGGGCCAGGGCGCACGCCCCTTCTAGGTCCAGGCCCGGGCAGCCGAGCGTCGAGAACGCGCGGACATACCCGGCCGCGCGCGCGCCGAGGCGGTTGCGGCCTTTGGAGTCCGGGCTCACAGCTTGGGCGGTCAGACCAGCGCGCCCACCTCGACCCACGCCCCCTTGCGCCACGACTCCAGGCCCTTCTCCGCAAGTTGCACACCCTTCGCGCCCTCGAGGAGCGTCCATCGGAACGGCTCGCCGCCGACAACGTGGCGCAGGAAGAGCTCCCACTGGGCCTTGAATGCGTTCTCGGGCGACGGGTCCTGCGCCATCTTGCGCCAGCCCTCGAGGAACCTGATCGGCTGCTCTATGTCGGGGTTCCAGACCGCCCTCGGCGTGTCGCCCGCGCCCTGGGTCCAGCAGTCGCGCAGGCCCGCCAAGGCGGACCCGCCCGTCCCGTCGACCTGGATGGTGAGCAGGTCGTCGCGCCGCACGCGCGTGCACCAGGAGCTGTTGAACTGGACGACGAGGCCGTTGTCCGTGCGCATGGTCGCATAGGCGGCGTCATCCGCCGTGCACCTGAAAGGGTTGCCCTGCTCGTCGAGGCGCTCGGGTATGTGGGTCGCGCAGAGGCACGAGATGGCCGAGACGTTACCGAAGAGGTTGTCTATGACATAGCGCCAGTGGCAGAGCATGTCCATCGCGATGCCGCCCCCGTCCTCGGAGCGGTAGTTCCACGAGGGGCGCTGTGCGGGCTGCGAGTCGCCCGTGAACACCCAGTAGCCGAACTCGCCTCTTACCGAGAGGATTCGGCCAAAGAAGCCGGAATCGACAAGGCTCCTCAGCTTGACCAGCCCGGGAAGCCACAGCTTGTCCTGCACGACGCCGTTCTTCAGGCCCGCGGCCGCGCATTCCCTGTAGAGGGCCACGGCCGTCGCCGTGTCCAGGGCGATGGGCTTCTCGCAGTACACCGCCTTGCCGGCGGCGATGGCCATGCGCACGGCCCCGGCGCGCAGGGCCGTGGTCTGCGCGTCGAAGTAGATCCGGTTGAGGGGGTCCCGCAGGGCCTCCTCGAGGCTCGCGGCCACGCGCGCGACCCCGTGCGCGGCGGCCAGAGCCATAACCTTGTCCCGGTTGCGCCCAACAAGTATCGGGTCCGGGATCGCGACGTCGCCGTTGGCGAGGCGGACGCCGCCCTGCTCCCGGATCGCGAGGACCGAGCGCACCAGGTGCTGGTTGGCCCCCATGCGTCCCGTGACGCCATTCATCACTATCCCGACGACGTGTTTATTCATTATTTTGACGATTGGCGCGCCGGGCCCGGGGATTCACGCGTGTGCGAGATACGCGGCCTTTATGTCCTCGAGATACCGCGCCTGGTCGCCCGCCCAATGCCGGCGCGAGAATATCTCAACCTCGTTGAACCCGACAAACCCGGCCTCCTCCACCCAGCCCCGGATCTGGCGCACGGGGATGCAGCCCTCCCCCATTATCCCCCGGTCCTCAAGAAGATCCGTCGTGGGCACCCTCCAGTCGGAAATGTGAAAGGCAAGGAGCGTCCCCTCGCGGCCGACGCTGCCTATCTCGTCCTCCAGGCTGTCGTCCCACCAGGTGTGGTAGACGTCCAAGGCGATGCCGAGCCACGGCGACTTGAGCTGGTTGCAGATCGCCCGGGCCTGCCCCACGGTGTTCACCGCCGATCGGTCCGCGGCGTACATGGGATGCAGCGGCTCGATGGCCAGCTTCACCCCGCATGCGGCGGCATGCGGCAGGACGGCGGCGATGCCCTCCGTTATCTGCGCGCGCGACTCTGTAAGGGGCAACCCGGGCGCAGAGCCGCACACCAGGACAATGTGCGGCGCGCCGACCGAGGCGGCCTCGTCGATGCAGCGGCGGTTTTCGTCGACCGCGTAGGCCCGGTCCCCGGGGGCGGCCGCGGGGAAGAAGCCGCCGCGGCACAGCGAGACGACGCTAAGGCCGCTGGAGCGGATCAGCTCCCCGGCGGCGGCGGGGCTGTGCTTGGCAAAGTCGCTCCGCCAGACCGTCATGCCGCGGATGCCTGCGGCCGCGTAGCGGCGCACGGACTCCTCGAAGGCCCAGGGCCTGGTCGTCACCGTGTGCAGGCACAGTCGCGAGAGATCGCGGGGCGGGGGTATCATCGGGTCCAGGCCCTAGGAGCCGAAGAACGTGTGGTACGGCCTTTGGTCCATCATCCGCTTGAGCATCAGCGCGAGCTCACGGGCGTGGTAGTCGCCCCACATGCTCGACTCGCCGCAGGGAACCTTGCGTCCGCGCGGCACGTAGTCCCACCCATTGGGGCGGTGGTAGACCGTATGGAGCAGAAGCCCCTCGTGCCTGGGCGACGTCGACAGGTAGGGCTCGCCAAGGATCGTCCTGGCGATCGTGAGGCCGGCCGCGGTGTACCTTGCGCCAGCCCGGGCCTGCCTGCCCCCGGAGAGATGATGTCCAAGGCGGATGAGTCCCTGCGCGGCAATGGCCGCCGCGGAGCTGTCGACCGGCTCGCGGTCGTTGTGGGGATCGGCAGGGCGGTCCAGATAGCTGCCGAGCGCCTCCAGGCCCGGCGCGCCCGTATCCCAGTAGGGCACGCCGTCCGAGGGAGTCTGCTCGATGTAGAAGTCGGCCGTGGCCCTGGCGACGCGCACGAAGCGGCCCAGGACGGCGGCCCTCCCGCCAAACGCCCCGAGCTCACGCTCGGGCAGCGCGTCGAGGTATTCAAGCTGCTCGGCGTAGCCGCAGAGGATCCACGCGAGGCCGCGCGTCCAAGTCGAGAATGGGGAGTATCCCTGCTGCGTGCTCGGGCACCGGTACGTGCCGTCGTTGGTGTTGAAGATCGACTCGTGCGCGACGCGCCCGCGCACGTCGTAGCGGTCCCTCCCCTCGCCGAAGTACACGTTGAAGCGGGCGGTCGTCTCTGCGTGCTGAAGGAGCCGGCCGAGCAGCGAATGGCTGCGGTCGTTCTCCCCCATGAGGGAGTGCCCGAGGCTGTGCGAGAGGCCGAGGATGCGCAGGGAACGGATGGTGTCGCAGAAGAGCGAGTGGGGGCCGTTGAACGAGTAGATGTACCCGAGCCCCGCGGGAAGGCTCGTCCAGCGCGCCGCCTGCACCGCGCCGGAGACCCTTAGGGCCATCTCGTATAGCTGAAGCTCCCCCTCGCCCGCGTGAATCGCCCCGGACTTCGCCAGGCGGTATAGGTTCCCGTACGTGGAGACGTTGTTGAAGCCGTGGTCGTGGACGCCGACGTGGCTCACGTGCCTGGCCATGTGTCTGAGCGTGCCGTCGCGCCCGACCGAAAGCGCCTGCCGGTCCCCCGTCGCCTCGAACTGAAGGATCGCTGAGCCGAACCGGAAGCCCTGGGTCCACTCGGTCCATCCCCGCGGCGCATACCTGCCGGCCACGGTGACGACGGGGGAGCCCAACTGCGGGCTCCAGCGCCTCTCGATCGCGAAGATCTTCCCGGCGGACGCCTCGAATAGGCGGTCGACGGCGCCGCGCAGGCTCTCCGGAGTAATCGAGGGGTCGATCCGGATCATGGCTCAGCCGCGCTCAAAGGCGCCGGATGTGGAGGCCGCCGTCAACGGCTATGACGGAGCCTGTTGAGAATGGAAGCTGTCCGGAGATGAACGCGCGAACGGCAAGGCCGACGTCCTCCGGCGTTCCCCAGCGCCCCTGCGGCACCAGCCCGCCGGCGATCAGCCGGTCGTACTTGGCCCTCGCCGGGGCGGTCATGTCGGTCGACATGATGCCGGGCCGCACCTCGGCGACCTGGATGTTCTCGCCGGCGAGGCGCGCCGCCCAGAGCTGGGCCGCCATCGCCAGGCCGGCCTTCGACACGCAGTAGCCGCCCCGGTCGGTGGAAGCCGTGTCGGCGGAGACCGACGTTATGAAGACGATCTTGTGGCCGCCGGGCAGCGCCGCCCCGGGCTTCTTCTCGAGCCAGTGCCTCGCGACAGCCTGGGTGAGGAAATACGGCCCCTGCAGGTTCACGCGGATGAGCTCCTCGAACGACGCCTCGTCGGCATCGACGAGGTCGGCGCGAACGGCGGGCGTGACGCCGGCATTGTTCACAAGCGCGTCGATCCTCCCGAACTTCGAGAGCGTGGCGCCCAGGAGGCGCGCCCGGTCGCTTCCTGAGCTTACGTCGGCCTTGATGGGAAGATGCTCCTGGCCCGGCTGCCTGGACGCCTTCCGGCAGAGTTCCGCGGTCTCCTCGGCGGCGGCCTGGTTTCCGACGAAGTTGATCGCGACCGAGCAGCCTTCGGCGGCCATCTGCACGGCAATGCCGCGCCCGAGGCCGCGGCTGGCGCCTGTTACCAAGATGACCGGGCTCAGGGTTGGCGTCACGATGCGCCAACTTAGCTGATTATCCATCCCAGGGACGAGGATTTTCCCGCCGGGCGCCGCCGCCGCCGATTTCTGCGAAGCTCCGCAAAACATACTCGACCCATGTGGCCGTCATGCGCGATAAGTGGACCATGCCCAAGCCGGCGTCCGCCGTACTCGCGTCGCTTCGCGCCGAGAGGGTCATCGCGCTCATCCGCGCGGACGGCCCGGCGGCCCTGCTCGACTGCTCGAGGGCGCTTTCGGCGGGCGGCCTGAACTGCATCGAGCTGACCATGACGACGCCCGGCGCCATCGAGATGACGGCCAGGTTGACCCGGGAGCTGCCCCACATCGTTGCGGGGCTGGGAACCGTGCTCGACGCCGACACGGCCTGCGCTGGAATCGCGGCGGGCGCCCAGTTCATAGTCACCCCGACCGTGCGCCCCGAGGTGATCAAGGCGTGCCGGGACGTCGGGGTGCCCGTGCTGTGCGGCGCGCTGACCCCGACCGAGATATACTCCGCGTGGGAGCAGGGCGCCGACGTGGTCAAGATCTTCCCCGCCGAGTTCTTCGGCCCGGCCTACCTTAGGTCGATCAAGGCTCCCTTCCCCCAGATCGAGCTCCTGCCGACCGGTGGCGTCACGCCAGAGACCCTGGGGGATTTTCTGCGGGCCGGCGCGTTCGCGGCGGCGGCCGGCAGCGCGCTCGTGTCCGCGGCCGCGCTCAAGTCGGGCGACTGGGCGGCGGTCACCGAGCGCGCCCGCCAGTTCGCCGCGGCCGCTGAGCGGGCATTCTGACCAGGCCAGAAAACGACAACCTATGCCACTGAGCGTCAAACCGTCCGCAGGCTGCACCTTTGACCAGATCTCGCTGGGCGAGGTGATGCTCCGATTCGACCCCGGCGAGGGCCGGATACGCACCGCCCGCTCCTTCGCCGTCTGGGAGGGCGGGGGCGAGTACAACACCTCGCGCGGCCTCCGGAAGTGCTTCGGGCTGAGAACAGCGGTGTGCACGGCGCTCGTGGACAACGAGGTCGGTCGCCTGCTCGAGGACTGCATCATGCAGGGCGGCGTCGCCACCGATTTCATAAGGTGGCGCGAAGACGACGGCATCGGCCGCACCGTCCGCAACGGGCTGAACTTCACCGAGCGCGGCTTCGGCATCCGCGGCGCCGTGGGGGTTCCCGATCGCGGCAACACCGCGGCCTCGCAGCTGAAGCCGGGCGACTTCGACTGGGACAGGATCTTCGGGAAGCTCGGCGCGCGCTGGTTCCACACGGGCGGGATCTTCGCCGCGCTCTCCCCGTCGACCGCGGCGCTCGCGGTCGAGGCCGTGAAGGCCGCGAAACACCACGGCACCGTCGTCTCGTACGACCTCAACTACCGTCCGTCCCTCTGGAAATCCATCGGCGGCCTTAAGAGGGCGCAGGAGGTCAACCGGGAGATCGCCGGGCACGTGGACGTGATGATAGGCAACGAGGAGGACTTCACCGCATCGCTCGGGTTTTCGGTGGGCGGCCCCGGCCGCGGCGCGGGCGCGATCGATGCGGACGCCTTCAAGGCCATGATCGAGGTGGCGGTGAAAGAGTTCGGGAACTTCAATGTGGCGGCGACCACGCTGCGCCGCGTCCACACGGCCACGAGGAACGACTGGCGCGCGATCCTCTGGCACGGCGGGAGATTCTACGAGAGCCGCCAGTATCCGGACCTGGAGATTCTGGACCGTGTCGGCGGCGGCGACAGCTTCGCCTCCGGGCTGCAGTTCGGCTTCCTCGAGTTCAACGACCCGCAGAGGGCGGTCGACTTCGGCGCCGCCCACGGCGCCCTAGCGTCCACGACGCCGGGCGACACGTCGATGGCCACGCGCGCCGAGGTCGAGAGGCAGGTCGCGGGCGGTGGCGCCCGGATCGCGCGCTGAGGCATCCGGCGCGGATCGGGAAACCGGGGCGTCGCGGCGCCGGCTGGATCCCGGCGCTACCTTTCCAGCCACACCTTCTCGAACTCGTGGAAGCCGATCACGTTGGTTGTCCAACCGCGCACGGCGGGATTGATGGCGTAGACCTGATTCTGGAAATAGAGGGGTATGAGCGGGGCGTCGTTGAGCATGACGGACTCCGCCTTCTGGAAGAGCTCGAACCGGCGCCCGTTGTCGGCCGTCTTGGACGCCTCGTCAATCAGGCGGTCGAACTCGCGACTGCTCCATCCGGCCCAGTTGTTGCCCCCTCCCGTCACCATGGTCCCGAGGAACGACACGGGGTCCGGGATGTCGGCGATCCAGCCCGAGAACCCGATCGTGTAGTTCAGGCTCTGCTGGTTCTGGAACAGCGTCTTCTGCTCGAGCTGGGCGATGGTGATGTGGAATCCGAGCTCCCTCTGCCACATCGACTGTATCGCCTCCAGAACCCGCAGCTTCACGTCGTCGGAGTAGCACTGCACCTCGGCCGTGGGAAGGCCCCGGCCCCCGGGGAACCCCGCCTCGGCCAGGAGGCGGCGCGCCTCTGCGAAGTCGTCCGAGACCTGGGCGCGGGCCGTGTAGCCGCCGCAGTCCGGAGGCGTCAGGCTTCGGGCGGGCGGGTACACGCTGTTCATCACGTCGTGCGAGAGGGCCTCGCGATCCACCGCGTGCGAGAGCGCAAGCCTGACCTTCGGATTGTCGAACGGCGGGCGGGTGACGTTGATGAAGAGGTAAAACGAGCTGAGGATCGGGTCGACCCGGAGGTCGGCCGGCCGGTGGGCGCGGTAGGTCGCGATCTTGGACGTCGGCAGCGCGTACGTCGCGTGAAGCTGGCCGGACCGGAAGTTGAGCTCCTCTGTTGTCGGCTGCTCGAACGGAAAGAATTCAATCCGGTCCAGCCGGGTCTTGGCTGAATTCCAGTACCGCGGGTTCCTGACGACGGCGACCTTCCCGTTGGGAATCCATTCGGCGAGCGTGAACGCCCCGTTTCCGACTAGGTTGCCGGGGCGCGTCCACTTCGTGCCCTTCTCGTCCATGCGGCCGAACTTCTCGACCGAGGGGCGGTGCACCGGCAGCCACGTGGTGTGCGCCGCGAGGGCCGGCAGGTACGGCGTCGGTCTCTCGAGCGTGATCCGAAGCGTCGCGGCGTCGGGTGCGTCGACCCCCACCCTGGAGAAATCTGCGATCCTTCCCGCGTTGAAGGCCTCGGCGTTCTTGATCGGCCAAAGCATGTAGGAGTAGCTCGCCGCGAACGCCGGCGTCAGGATGCGGTGGAAGGAATAGACGAAGTCGCCGGAGGTGAGCGGGTCGCCGTTTGACCAGCGGGCGTTCTGGCGGATGTGGAAGGTGTATACGAGGCCGTCGCCCGAGACATCCCATCGGTCGGCGGCCGCGGGGACGGGATCGGAGGTCCTCGCGTCGAGCCACGTCAGGGGCTCGAAGAGCGCGTAGGCTATGTGGGAGTCGGTGAACGCGTTCATCGTCTGCGGATCGAGGTCCGCGGGCTCGGCTGCGTTTCCGACGAGCAGGGTCTGCGTCCTAATCCCCGCCTCGACCGCCGTCTCCCGCCGGGGGCATGCCGCCAGAAGGAGGAGAAGGCAGGCCCCGATCGGCGCAAGTGGCAGCCTGGAAATGGAATGCATGATCGGGTGTCGCGCGCCGGGATTCAACGGGGAGCAGCTCCCGTACCATGGGCCCGCCGGCGGGGCGCCGCATCAGTCTTCAATCACGTCGTGGACGACGCCAAACGGATCGCGGAAATAAAACGCGCCGCCCCAGTCGGCGACAACCTTGCACCCCGCCGCTGTGAGCAGGCGCTTCGCCTTGGCCGCGTTTTTCACGCTGAACGAGAGCGTGGGCGGCTGAGTCTCCTTGGACCTGTTGATGTAGAGGCGCAGCAGGCCGGAATCAAACTCCAGGCGGCCCTTCGTCTTCTTCTTCAGCCTGAACCCAAGGACATCCCCGAAGAACCGCTCCGCCTTTGCCAAGCTCCGAATGTGAATCGCGACGCAGTTGTTTGAGCGAAATCGCATCTGGTGGGGGTATTTGCCGCAGGGCGGGGCTGCAAAGCAAAGGAAATGCCGGTGCTCAGTCAATCCATGCGCGAGCGACCGTCCGAGGATCCCTGCCCGCCACGCGGCCGCCTGGCCCCAGGCCGCGTCCACCAAGGCGCTAAACCGTTTTTCATTAAATCGTTAGAGATGGTGGACCCTACTGGGGTCTACCGTTTCCCTATGAGAATGAAAGGCGGTTCGAGTCTGGTTCGAGTTTGCCCCGCGTTTGCCCCGTTCTAAAGAGGTCCTTGTCCTAAATCTTGGTACGGGTCTCGTCGCGGATACGACTGTTAGCTCTAGCCAAAATATGGGGGTACTTGCCACCCGTCATGGCACACCTTCAGAAAACCACACTGAGCCCGGAGTAAAAGCCGCGGCGCGGGCCGTAAGCCGGGGCTGCGATTCCGACGCCAGTGCCATTGCGAATTTCACATGCTGCGTCAAAAAGATTGATGCAGTCGAAACGCAGCTTTAATTCGCTGATGCTCTTGGAATGCAAATGCCAGACGTGCTCCACGCCGACATTGTCCGTCCAATAGGCGGGAAGTTTTTCAAGATTCGCAAAGCCGGCACGCAAGCCGTTGCCGTAGAGAAAATCCGAATAGAACTGGGTGTCCTTAAGAAAGGTATAAGCGACGCCACCGGAGCCGGTGTACCGTCCCTGGTGATCCAGTTGGATTGGGTTTGTGGCGATATAGGCCAGCGCGTTGGTCGCAAATTCATTTTCAACGGAATCAATGTTGCGCGCCGAGGTTTGGACATAGGAAAAATTCGCGTATAGGGTCAGCGGACCTTGCTTGTAAGTGCTGCCCAACTCCGCGCCGTAAACCGTGCCGGACGAGTAGTTAAAATTGTTAAGTATGACCGCGCTGCCGAACTGGCCGTCGTCGAGCAGGTTCTTAGCCAGCTTGCAGAACGTGTCCCCGGTGATCTGCCATCCCGGGATGAATTGCCGCGAGAGGCCCATGTCGAAGTAGTTATCGCGTTCGACTTTTTGGGGATCGTCCTCCTCATTGAAAGGAGCGTCGGTGGTGTATTCGAATTCTCTAACTGTTGCCAGCGGAACGTGTTGCAGCGTGGGCGGCATGAAATAGCGTGCATAGCCGATGTGCATCGAAGTGGCATCGTTGATCTTCCAGACCAGATTGGCGCGCGGACTGATCTGCTCCTCGTTGTCGAACGAGACATCGAAGCGGTCATAACGCAGGCCGTAGTTCAAGGTCAGGTGATCGGTCAATTGCCATTCGTCCTGCAAGTAAAGGCCGGCGGTCAACCCACTGTTTCCACCATTGGCGACAATCGTGAATGGAGTGCTTGACGACTGCGGCGGGTTGCCGGGCAGTGGCGCCGGGCCGCCGAGCAGGGGTATAATCTCGGTGGTTGGGCTGGCCGTGAATTGTGAACTGGAGGGAAAGACGGCGGACGTTGTGTCGAGCCGTTCAAGGTCATAATCTGCAAGCATCCCGGCGCGGAGGGTGTGGTGGTAACCCAACTCGTAGGAAGCGTCCACCTGTAGGGCGTTGGCAAGATCACTGTTGTCCACCTGAGCCGCGTTGCCGGCCAAAAGAAGGCCTTGCACCGGGTCAGGGTTAAAATGGATGTCCGTATATCGGGCAAGGACGGAGACCTGATAGGAGAGGGCGCCCGCAGTTTTCTGATAGGAAAGCACCATGTAATAATTCTGCTCGGTCTGGTAATTGTTGGCCGTGGACGAGTTGGCCGGAGGGCTGTCCGTCAACTGATAGATCGGTGCTACCCCCGCGGTGTCAGGAATTTGAAAGCTCGCGACGGAACTGCTCAGAAGCAAAGTCAGCCGGCTGGTTTGGTCGAATCGATGTGAGAAGTAACCAAAAACCCTTTCCTGGTCCGTCGTATCGTGCAGCGGATCGGGGCTGGCCGTCGTGTTGTCAATTCCTAGGTCGTCGTGCGAATAGGAGACGGCGACAAAGTAGTCCAGGTCGCTCGTGGTGCCGCCCAGTTGGAGGGAGGGGTTGAAGGTATCGTAACTGCCGCCGTAAAGCGAAAGCTCCGAGCCGTTGAGTTGGGAACCCGACTTCGTGGTGACATCAATAATTCCAGCGGTGCGTTCCCCAAACTGGGCGGGCATGGTTCCCGTAAGCAGAGTGACCGACTGGATCAGGTGGGTATCGACTTCCTGCGCAAAACCATTGAGGCTTTCTGGTAGCAAGACGCCATTGACGCGATATTGCACGTCGCCGTGGTCGCCGCGCACGTGTATCTCCCCGAATTCGTCCTGCACAACCCCCGGCGCCTGCAAGAGCACCTGCTGAAAAGACGAGCTTTCGCCCTGGCCCATTGTCTGAATCTGGTCTGGGCCGATAGCAAAGGTGACTGCACCCAAACTCGGCGCAATTTGTTCGCGAGCTGAGTCGAGATTCTCGGTGACGGTAACGGCTCCAAGCTGGACCGGCGTCTTCGCCGTTGCCCCGGCGGACGAAGCGCTGGCTCCACCAGAATCGCTCGGCCCCGGGGTGGTCGTCGCTGCCTGAGATGAGCTAGGGGGGACCTGTGCCCTCGCGATTGGCGCCATTACGAATACTATCATGGCGCCGATGAATGCCGAGGAAACAGCGGCAGGAAGCGGGAATCTTCGCCGGCATGGCCGCATCGTGACGGATGGCACAACGATGCTCTTATGATAGCCTTTCAGAGAGCCGCCCCAGTAGGGGACAACCGGAGAGATCGCTGGATGAACGATTTGTTGACGACGCGGCTTAATTAAGTTGCGTTTAAAAGCACAGTATCTTGATTAGTCAAAGATAAAATGATGTCGCGTCAACATTGACGCCCTTGCGTCGAAATTTGAGCCCTGTTACCCATTGAGCATGCCTTCAAGCACGGTCGAAAATTACCTTAAGGCGATTCTTGTCCGTTCCCCTGATGCCGACGCTGTAGTCTCCACCGGAGCCATCGCGGAGGCGCTGGGTGTGACCTCGGGAACGATCACCACTATGGTTAAATCCATGGCCGCCCAGGGCCTGCTCGAGCATCAACCCCGGGAAGGCGCTCGCCTCACCCCGGCGGGGCGCGCCCATGCGCTGGCGGTCTTGCGCAAGCACCGGCTAATCGAGACCTTTCTGGTGCGAGTTTTGAAGATGGACTGGAAGGAGGTCCACCAAGAGGCCGAGGCCCTCGAGCATGCCATCTCGGACCGGGTCTTACTCCGAATCGATGCCATACTCGGCCATCCGACATCGGATCCGCATGGGGACCCCATTCCCAGCCCAAAGCATCCGTTGTTCGATCACGCCAAGATCGTTACGCTGGCGACCTGCGAACAGCATAGGGCAGCTCGCGTGGAGCGCATTCTCGACCAGAGTGCGCCTTTCTTGGAGTTCATCCAGCGGACCGGCCTCAAGCCTGGGTCTCGCGTGCGAGTGCGGGAACGTAACAGCGCGAGCGGAGTAGTGCGATGCGAACTGGGAAACGCCGAGGCGACACTAGGCCTACCGGAAGCCGCGAAGATTGAAGTAAAGGTCGTTTGATTCTCGATTAGAGACGCGGCTGTTTCGAAAGGGAGCGGTTTATGAGGAGAGTGAAGGTGAGGCGCATTCGGATCGTGCCCTTGCGCAACCAATTGTTGGACCCGGAACGAAGTCTGCAACAATCCTTGCGACAATGTGTTGCAACGTGTTGAACTCAATCAGGGTCCACCATCTTCCATCTATTCCATGGTTCTCTTGCGAGCGAATATTCTACAACTCATTGTATGTAAATGAGTTGGTGGACCCTACTGGGCTCGAACCAGCGACCTTTTCCATGTCAAGGAAACGCTCTAACCAACTGAGCTAAGGGTCCCCATCTGGCGGGTCGGAAATTAAGCGGGATGGGCGCCCTTTACGACAAGGAAAATTCCTCGCGCGCCGCGGCCACGTCGCGCCCGATCTGGGCCCGCAGCTCCTCGATCCCGCTGTACTTTCTCTCCGCTCGAATGAAGTGGATCCACTGCACGGCGATCGAATCCCCAGCCCGGTAGGGGCAGGCGACAAGCATGTGTATCTCGAGGCGCGGCTCCGCCGATTGCTCCACGGTCGGGCGCAATCCGTAGTTCGCCACGGCGGGAAGCCACCCATAGGACTTCGTCCCGCTCACCCTGACGGCGTACACGCCGTAGAGCGGCCTCAGGTCCGGCGACCAGCCGAGGTTGAGCGTGGGGAATCCGATCGTCTTCCCGAGGTGCTTGCCGTGCACGACCTCGCCCTCCGCCGTGTACACGTACCCGAGGAGTGCCGCCGCTCCCTTCATGTCGCCGCTCCTTATCCGCTCCCGGATCCTCGTGCTGCTGATGGGCTCGCCGTCGAGGTTCACCCGGGGCGCGCTGAAGATCGAGATCCCGTGCAGGCGCCCCTGCTGGTTCAGCAGCGAGACGTCGCCCTTCCGACCCTTCCCAAACCGGAAGTTGTCGCCGACGTAGACGCCGGCGAGCGCCGGAAGGTGGCGCTTGATCAGAGGAACGAACTCCTCGGCAGTTATGGCGGCGAACTCCCTCGTGAACGGCTGCACGACTACCGCGTCCACCCCCAGGTCCCCGAACTTGGCCACCTTGGCGCGAAGATCGAGGATCAACCTCGTCGGATCGGCCGGGTTGAAGAGCACGCTGGGATGAGGCGAGAATGTGAGGACGACCGACACGCCCCCGCTCGTTCGGGCCGACTGGACCGCGCTCTCGATCACGACCCGGTGGCCGAGGTGGACGCCGTCAAATATCCCGATGGCGACGTGAAGCGGCCTCTGTGGAAGGGCCACGCGGTCGAGCCCGTCGAATTGCGCGGGCGTGCTCACAGCGCGAAGCTCGGGACGGCCCGGTGAACGGGGATCAGCCTGCCCTCTATCTCGGGGATCGAGAGCCCCTCGATCTGCTCGAGAGTCAGGGCCTGCGACACGCTCAGGCTGTCGATCGCGGTCCTTCGCAGGGCGCACAGGTGGGCGCCGCAGCCGAGCTTCATCCCGAGGTCGTGGGAAAGCGTCCGCACATAGGTCCCCTTGGTGCAGCGCATCCGGAAGTCGATGTGGGGAGAGGCGAAGCGCAGGAGATCCCACGCCATCACGCGTATGAACCGCGGCTCGCGCTCGACCTCCTGGCCCTTCCTGGCGCTCTTGTAAAGAGCCACCCCGGCGACCTTTATGGCGGAGAACATCGGCGGGGTCTGGTATTGGTCCCCAAGGAACCCCTGCATCGCGGCCCGGACATCGGCCTCCGTCAGGAGCGGCACAGGCCTGGTCTCCATCACCTGCCCGTCGGCGTCCTGCGAATCGGTCGTCTTTCCAAGCTCGATTGTCCCCTCGTACTCCTTGTCGAGGCTGATGAGGTACTGCGAAACCCGAGTCGCCTTGCCGAGGAGCATGACCAGCAGCCCGGTCGCCATCGGGTCGAGCGTCCCCGCGTGGCCGATCTTCCTCATCCGCAGCTTCCCGCGCAGGCGCGCCACGACGTCGTGCGAGGTGTGGTCGCGCGGCTTGTCGATGAGCAGCACGCCCTCGAGCTCCTTCTGTGGCGCCTGCATGGTCCGCTACACCGGCCGCTTCGCAAGCTCCGCGTCCATCACCCGGAGCCTCTCCCCGAGGGCGTTCAGGAGGAGCGCGCGGAATTCCCCGCCCGGCTTCTTCAGGCTCAGGCCGGCGGCGCAGGCGTGGCCGCCGCCGCCGAACAGGCCGGCGACGAGGTCAAGGCGGCAGAGCGGATCCTTGGCGCGCAGGCTCGCCTTGACGCCCCCATCCGGCCTCTCCTCGATAAGCACGCCGATGTCGACGCCGTCGACGCGCCGCGCGAAATCGACGAGGCCCTCCGTGTCCTCGGCCGTGGTCCCCGTCGCCTCGAAGACCCCGGGCGGAAGCGTTCCGATGCACACGCGTCCGCCGTACTCCATCTCGAGCGACGACAGGAAGCTCCGCAGCAGGCGGAGGCTTCCCGACGACTCGCGCTCGTAGAGCTCGTAGCCGGCCTCCGCCGGCGACGCCCCGCGGCCGACGAGCTCCCCGGCCAGGACGAACGTTCGCTGGGAGGTCGAGCCATAGCGGAACTGGCCCGTGTCGGTCATTATCCCCGCGAAGAGCGCCGCGGCCGTCGCGGCGTCCACCGGGAGGCCCGCGTCGATGAAGAGGCCCGCGAGCATCTCGCACGTGGCCGCCGAGGTGTCGTCCACAATGTTGATCGCGGCGAACCCGCTGTTGGACAGGTGGTGGTCGATGTTGCCGGCGGGCGACGGAAACCTCACCCGCAGGCGCTCGCCCGCCCTCGCGTGGTCGGCGCAGTCGACGAAGACCGCGACCACGTCGGCGGGCAGCTGGAGGGCCTCGAGAGTGCCGACGAATTCCACCGCGCGGGCGACGTAGGCGAGGCGACGCGGCACCGGGTCGGTGTTCACGCACACCGCCTTGCACCCCTTGGCGGCCAGCACGCGGGCGAGGGCAACCTGGGAGCCGATGCAGTCGCCGTCGGGGCGCGAATGCCCTACGACCGCGACCGTCCGGCCGGAAACTTCGGCAAGCAGCCGGCTGAACCCCTCTGAAAGGTTAGGATAGAATCTCCCCATGGCTTTGGCCGTCGGAGGGTCCGGGCGGGGGTCCGATCTCGTCAAGGGCCTGGAGCACCCGGGCCGCGTGGGCGCTGGTCTCATCGAGCACGTACGTGAAGCGCGGAAGGTACTTGAGCACGATGCGTCGCCCCAGCTCCCGGCGGATCTCCGGGGCCAGCCTGCGCAGCCAGCGCAGCCGCTCGGTGACCGTGTCCGGCTCGCCCACGATCGCCACGAAGACGCGCCCCTCGCGCAGGTCCGGCGCAACCCTCACCTCCGTGATGGTCATGGCCACAGCCTCGTCCGCGTGCCGGCGGCGCAGGATGTCGCTGACCTCTCGCTGGACCAGCTCATTGATTCTGACGATGCGGTTGGACACGTGCGTGGGACCGGCGGCGGGCCCGTCACAGCGACGCCCGGACCTTCTGGGTTTCGTAGCACTCGATGACGTCGCCCACCTGGTAGCCGTTGAAATCGTCCAGCTTGACCCCGCACTCGAGGCCGGCGCGCACCTCGTTCGCGTCGTCCTTGAAGCGCTTGAGCGTCGCGACCTTTCCCTCGTGCACGATCTCGCGCCCGCGGCGCAGGCGGGCCAGCGCGCCGCGGTTCACCTTTCCCTCGGTGACGAGGCACCCGGCGACGAAGCCCTTGGCGAGCGGGAACGTGGCGCGCACCTCGGCGGCGCCGAGCTTGATCTCCTTGATGTCCGGGTCGAGCAGGTCGGCCATCATCTCGCGGACCCTGTCCCCCAGCTCATAGATGATCTCGAAGTTCTCGATGCGCACTGCGTTGTGCTTTGCGAGGGGCGTGACGCCGTTCTCGAGCTTGGTGCTGAAGCCCAGGATGACGGCGCCCGCCGCGGCCGCCATGATGACGTCGTTCTTGGTGACGAGACCCACGTCGGTCGAAACGATCTCGAGCGACACCTTCGTGCTCTTGATCCCTTCGAGAATCTGCCTCACGGCCTCCGCCGAGCCGAAGACGTCGGCCTTGATGATGACCTTTAGCACCTTCTGCTGGGTGGCGGCGATGTTTGCGAACAGATGCTCGACGGTAACGTCCTTGGGCGCCGAGGCCACGGTCGTGACCTCCTTCTTCAGCCGGTGCGACTCCTCCTCCGCGAGGTTCTCGGCCTCCCTTGCGTTCTTTGCGCCCCTGAAGGTCGCGCCGCTGTCGGGCGTGCCGGACCAGCCGATCACCCGCACCGGCATCGAGGGGGGCGCCTCCTTGATCGGGCGGCCCTGGTCGTCGAAGAGAGCGCGCACCTTCGCCCAGTGGGTGCCACAGACGATGGCGTCGCCCGTGTGAAGCGTGCCCTTCTGGACGATGACGGTCGAAAGCGGGCCGCGGCCGACGTCCACCTGGGATTCTATGACGACGCCGGAAACCTCCGCCTTGGGGTTCGCCTTGAGCTCCAGCACATCGGCCTGCAGAAGGATCATCTCGAGCAGGTCGGTCAGGCCGGTGCCCTTTACGGCCGACACCGGCACCGTGATCGTCTCGCCGCCCCAGTCCTCGGGCGCGATCCCCCGCTGCTGCATCTGCGCCTTGACCTGGTCAAGGTTGGCACCCTTCACGTCCATCTTGTTGACGGCGACGATCACCACGACCTTGGCGTTGCGCGCATGCTCGAGGGCCTCGTCCGTCTGCGGCATGAACCCGTCGTCGGCCGCCACGACCAGGATGGCGATGTCGGTGACGGACGCGCCGCGGGCCCGCATCTTGTTGAATGCCGCGTGGCCCGGCGTGTCGATGAAGGTGATCTTCCTGCCGTTGTACTCGACCTGGTACGCGCCGATGTGCTGGGTGATGCCGCCCGCCTCGCCTGCGGCCACGTTCGCCTTGCGGATCGCGTCGAGGAGCGTCGTCTTGCCGTGGTCCACGTGGCCCAGGATGACGACGACAGGGGGCCTGGCCTCCATGTCCTTCGACTCGTCCTCGACCTGCTTGACCTTCTCCTTGTCCTTCGCCTGCTGCTGCTGTGACGCGTCGCCCCGGTGCTTAATGTCCAGGATGAACCCGTACTTCTCGGCGACCTTCTGGGCCACCGCCTCGTCGATCGTGGAGTTCATCGACGCGAACCCGACGATCTGGTTGAGCTCCGAGATGAGCTTGAACGGCTTCAGGCTCAGGGCGACCGCGAAGTCCCGCACGATGACCGGCGGCTTCAGGTGGATGATCTTGACGTCGCCATGGATCGTCACGACGGGCGCCGCCGACGCCGAGGGCGCGAGCTGCTGGAGGGGCCGCGTGAAGGAGGGCGGCCTGGGCGGCAGGGGCGGCGGGGCCGTGGACGTCTTGGGCGGCTCGACGTACGGATGCGCCGTCGCCACCGACGGGGCGCGCGGCGGCGGCGCCACCACCGGGGCCTTGACCGCCACCGGCGGGGCGGCGATCGGCGCGGACGGAGCGGCGCGCGGCGGCGACACCGGGCGCGGGGGCGGCGGGGAAGGGGCCTTGGCGACGGGCGCGGATGGACGGACCGTCGCCGAGGCCTTCGCGATTGTCTCGCGCTCGCGGGCCACGTCCTGGGCCGTCTTCACGAATATGCCCGCGGGCATCCGCGCCTTCGCGGGCTCTGGGGCCGGGGCCGGCTTTGCCGCCGCCATCGCATGCTCCGGCGCGGCCTTCGCGGCGAACTCCTTCTCGATCTCCTCTACGTAGATCTTGCTGACCGTGCTGGACACCGACTTTGTGTCGGCGGCGACGTAACCGCGCTCCTTGAGCAGGGCCAGCATCTCCCGGCCCTCCATATTGTGTTTCTTCGCGAGTTCGTGGATGCGGATGCTCATTCGGCTGGCGTCGTGGTGGTCAGGATGTGACGCGCTGGATTACGTTCTGGGCCTCCTCGGCCGTGAATCCCGCGCCGATGAGGTCCTCGGCGACAACTCCCTCGAACGCGGCCGGGGAATTGATGCCCATGTCGACCAGGCGCCCCGCGACAGCGGGATCGAGGCCGAGCGCCTTGACGAGGGAGGCGACGGCCTTTCCGCGCGGATCGTCTCCCTCCGCCTTGAACTCCTCGATGTCGATGCGCCAGCCGATGAGGCGCGACGTGAGCCGCGCATTCTGGCCCTTGCGGCCGATCGCGATCGCAAGGTCGTCCGTGGCGACCCTGAGCAGGATGCGGCGGTTGCGCTCATCGATCACGATCTCCCGAGGCACGGCGGGCTTCAGGGCCTCTATGACCATGTCCCTCGGCTCCGCGAAGTACTTGATGATGTCGATCTTCTCGCCCCCCAGCTCGCGCACGATCGTCTTGACCCGCGCGCCGCGGGCCCCGACGCATGCGCCCACGGGGTCGACCTTCGGGTCCCTCGAGGACACCGCGATCTTTGTCCGGTAGCTGGGCTCGCGGGCAAACGCCTCGATCTTGACGGTCCCGTCGGCGATCTCCGTTACTTCGAGCTCAAACAGCCTTCTGACGAACTTCGGGCTGGCCCGGGTTAGGATTATCTCGGGGCCGCGGGGCGTGTTCTCGATCTCGAGGAGAAGGCAGCGGATCCGGTCGCCGGGCTGGTACTCCTCGCCCGGGACCTGCTCCTTCGCGGGCATGACCGCCTCGGCCTTGCCAATGTCGATGTAGATGTCGTTGCGCTCCCGGCGCCGGACCGTCCCAGTGACGATGTTGCCGACCTGGTCCTTGAAGTCGTCGTAGATCCGGTCCTTTTCGAACTGCCTGAGCCGCTGCATCACGGCCTGCCGGGCGGTCTGGGCCGCGATGCGCCCAAGCGTTGACGGATCGATCTCCTTCTCGATGAATTCGCCGATCAGGGCCCCCTGCCTAACAGCCTGAGCCTTCTCGACATGGATCTCCGTCTTCGGGTTGCTGACGGAGTCAACCACCTTCATCAACGCCCAGGCATGGAGCTGCCCATTCTTGGGATTGATGTCGATCTTGAGCTCCTGGCCTGAGTTAACCCCTTTTTGAGCAGCGGTTTTCAGCGCATTCGCAATCGTCGCGATCATGTCGGCGCGCGGAATGCCCTTTTCTTTCTCCATGTATTCTAGGACTGAAAGAATCTCGCTGCTCATAGGTTGGAATTGTGGAAAAAAAAAGCGGGCCCCAGGGCCCACTTTGTTCTGAAAGTGAGTGTGATAAAGAGCCGGCAGGCTAGCCCGCTGGGCCCAAGAATGTCAAGCCCGGCCCCCCAGTGGTCGACGGCGCATCTTCAAAATGGAGGGGGGCCACTTTCCAGGTGCCCGGAGGGAGCCTGCGCCGCGCGCGGGAGGCCGTCCAGACGCACCCGGCAAGCCGCGGCTCCGCAAGGCGCTCAACTGGGGCTCAAGCGGACCCGCAGCCGCCGCCGCCCACCGCTATCACGAGCCTAATTGCCGGTCCCCTCGACCGCGACACAGCCCCCACCCGGCCGCATCTGACCCAAAGAATTCCGCACGGCCAGATTCAGACGTTGGTTTGGCGGCGGCCCCCACGTCCATCCTCGGGCGCGCCCTTCAGAAACGCCTCGCGGACGCCGACAGCTCCTCTGCCCGGAGCAGCCGGCTTCGTCAGAGTTCAATGACCTGCACCTCTCCCTGGTACTCGTCCGTCAAATCGCGGGCGAACTCCACGACCTCAGTGATGCGTTCGTTCGGATAACTCGAGGTCAACATGCCGCTGTCGCTCTCGCAGAGGCCGGCGACCAGCTCGTCGATGACGTCCTCCACCAGGGTGCAATCCTTGCCTACCACGCCAACGAAAACGACACCATCTCGGACGAATCCCTTCACCAGGTCGGCGAGACGAGGCTCGTAGCCGTTCGGACAGTGCAGGACGATTTTTCTGGAGTACGGCATTGGTGTCTTGGAGTTGGAATGGATCGCTTCTACGGCCGGCGCGGCGGCCTACGCTCAGGCGGCGGAGGCGGCTCCGGCAGCCGGTCCGGCGCTCTAGATCTCGCACGCACAAAGCACCGCACCGGCCGGATCGGGCGCAATCAGCCGGAAGATCTCCACACGGAACTCGCTGACGACGCTGATAATCCGCCCGTGCCCGCCCGCGTGAATGCCCCTTGCCGCCTGGTTCTTCATCGCCTGAGACAGCGCCGCGTCGTCGGCGAACTCAATGATTGCATGGTATTTCGGCAATTTCGTCCGCCCACCCTCGGAGGTGTTCTTGAGCAGCCGATATGCCGATACCTCACCGGCGGCGCACAACTCGCGCAGAAACCCATCCACCGCCGCAAGACCGCCTTCCTCGGTGACCCCGTCCTTCAACGCAAACCATACGTTGTAATGGATCATCGTCTCTCAGTTCACGGACGTCGCCATGATCCCCGGCCCCGCGGGAGGCGCGACACACCCGGACGCCGGATCGGTTGATTGACCATCACCGGTTGCCGTTTCGAAGCCTATGGGCGTCGGTACCCGAGCAGACGGGCCGGCAGAAACAAGATGGCCCGAACCAGGGCGAGCAACGCCTCCATGACCGTGGCCACGACGCGAAATGGGATGGAAAGCAGCCAGAGAAACGGCCAGGCGACGAGAAGCAGGAGCGCAAGGGGCCAGCAAATGACCAACAGGATGGCCCAAAGAAGCAAGGCGATCAGCGTCTTCATGTGCAGCTAGGTGTTGTCTGCCTTTAGAACACGGCACACGCCGAAAGGTAGCAAAACTGACCGCGCCTGCGAGACTGGATTCAGAAGGCGCCATGCTGCGCGCGGCCTCCCTGTGGCTCGCGCCTTCAGTCGGCGCCTCAGCTGGCCGCGGCCGCAGTCGGAGGCCGGGGCTTCATTTCCGGCGTCCGGTCAGGCGCCGCCTAGGAATCGCCTGCGCTCGGCGATCGCCCTCGTCAGCAACGCCTTGATTGCCGGACTCTTCGCCTGGGCCATCCCGCTGATCTTCACGTGCCGCAGCCTCTTTCCGGCGCCCTCGAGGAGGCCAGCCGGATCCTTGAGGGACGCGCCGTGGTAGAAACCGAGGTTCAGATGAGACTTCTGGACGCCAATGTAGGCGTAGTGTTGGCTCATCTTCTTCGGGCCGACGCCGAAACTCGCGATCTGCTGCCGGGCCCAGACCACCTCAACGCGGGCCTTGTCAAGTGAGGCGATCATTTCGCGCAGGAAGCCCGCAACGGGACGCAGCCGTGGGGACGCTGCCAAGCGCACCTGGGAGAAGGTGCCATGTGTTTCGTTCATTTGCATAAAGTTGCCCGTCATCCGGCGCCCGGAGGATCCCCTCCTACGGAAGGCGTGCCTGCGGGCCATCCGGCGCGACGGGCGCAGGCGTCGGATCCCGCGGCTGCGCAGCCTTAGGGGTCGGGTCGTGATAGCACCAGACCCAAATCGGCCCGTCCTCCTCGTGAACCCGCGGCCCCGAAAGAACAAAGCCCGCCTTCCTCAGGACCCGCGTCGATGCGCCCTGCTCAGGGAGCGTGTGGGCGGTGATTGCGATCCCCGGGGCGCTTGCCCGCGCCAGGGAGATCAACGACAAGGCCATGCGCGTGGCGACTCCCCCGCCCTCGTGCCCAGGAAACGTGAAATATGCGATCTCGACGGCGTTGTCCCTTGGGGCGCGTGTGAATGCGCACGTGCCCACGCATGCGCCGCCTTCGACCGCCAAGTACCCGATCCAGGGATGAAGCCAGCCGACCCGCGAATAGAGCTGCACCGTGGACTGGATCGCTGACCGGCCGACATCCGGGATGTGCCCAGCAAACTCAGGAACGGTCCCGTCACGGTTGATCGCCACGAGGTTCATCATTCGACGGCGAGAAAACCCTACCCTTCCGGGCCGGGAGGATGTCAATCTGAGAACCGGCTTGGGACGATCCGCGGCCGCGGCTGGTGCGGCGGCAGAATGTGGATGTCCAAGATCTCCACCTCGTGGTCCCCGTGGACGGCCGAGATCCACCCGGCAACCGTGTCATCCACGACGATCAGCCTCGTGTGCGGCAGATTCTGCCGTGTGTACCGGCGCTGAAATGCCTCATCCCACAATCCATAGGCCCCGATCGCGTACGCCGCATACGCCTCGCGCTTGATGCCGTACACGAGTTCCGCGCCGCCGTCTGAGGCGCGTCTGAGGGCCGTGCTCATGCGAAGCGATGCCTATGCCATGCAAGCCGGCGGCCGGTCGATGCGGCGCAAAGCGCATCCTGGCGCCCCGGCGCGCCCTGTCCCACGGGTCCAAGGGCCAGCCCTTTTTTGGTGACAGGACGCGCCGCCGCATCGACGCTTGGGCCGATGCCAACCTCCAGGCGGTTGATTCCGGCCTCGATCGCAACGGCCCTTCTCGCGGCCGCGGCGTGCGCACCCCGGTCAATGGCACAGGCTACGGAACCGACTCAGACGATCGATCCCGGCGCGATCCTGATCCGCATGGACGCGATCTCGCTCGGGATCAGGCCGGATGCGGTCGCGCCGAACCAATACAAGTCCCTCGCCGTCGGGACCACGATCGTCTCCACGGGGCTCACCAGCACCGTTGACCTCGAAGTCGGAACCCAGCTCTTCCTTCAGGACACTTTTTCGACGGGGGGGTCCAGCCATACGGAAAGCGGGATAGGCGACGTCACGCTGCGGCCCAAATGGACATTCTGGCGCGACCCGTCGACGGGCCAGGCGGCCGCGATCGTCCCGTACGTCCTGCTGCCGACCGATTCCAAGGCTGTGGGCAACAATTCCGTGCAGGGGGGCGTGATCCTGCCATGGTCGATGGACATAGCCGCGGGCACGAAGGCGGCCGCCATGGTGGAGTGGGACGAACTGCGGAACGTGGCCAACACGCGCTACGACACGCGCTGGTACGGGACCGCCTACATCAAGTGGGACCTTGGAAAGACGCTCGGGGCCTATGCCGAGACGACGCTCAGCGATTCAACGGCGGGATCATCGACCTTCGCCGGGACGGTCGGCGCGGGAGCGACGCTCTCCGTGTCCAGGACCTTCACGTGGGACTTCGAGGTCTCCAAGGTCCTCGGGCCCGGCCGCAGCGCCTGGACCGAGGTGCTTCGTTTCAATTGGCGGATCCTGTAGGGCCCCGCAGGCCTGGCGCCGTGCCAACTCGGGAAATTGGCGGAGGAGGAGGGATTCGAACCCCCGGTGAGCTTTCGCCCACGTCTGATTTCAAGTCAGGTGCCTTAAACCAGCTCAGCCACTCCTCCGAATGACCTAGCTAGGCTGTGGGTCGGATCCCGAAGGTCAATCGCGCACGTGCCCGTCCCGCTGCAGGATGCCGAACGCGCCCTCCGTTACGTAGTCTCCCCAGTCGTCGCCGCAGGCCGGCACTCCGAGATTCCTAGCAATGAGAATCCGTGCAAATCCGGGTTGCGGCCCCGGCGCGACCCGATGAACGAGGCCTGCCCCCCCATGTCGGGCCAGCGCGCGGCGGTCGCCGTGCCGCCCCCGTGGCTTAGCTGGCGCGGCTCGGGCTCCATCCTGGTAATCGACGACGACGACTCCATCAGGACCGTGGTCGCGCGCTCGCTTGCAAAGCTCGGCTTCACGGTTGACCAGGCCTGCGACGGCCAGCAGGCGATCTCGAAGTTCGAATCCGATCCCTCGCTTTACGCGCTCGTGATGCTGGATTTCAAGCTGCCCGGGATGGACGGGAGCGAGGTCGCATCAAGGCTGCGCGACATCAAGGCCGATGTCCGCATTATCCTCATGAGCGGGGTCACTCGGCAGGAGGCCCTGGACGAGTTCACGGGGCAGGACGCCACGGGATTCCTGCAGAAGCCGTTCGCCCTTAGCGGGCTGGTTTCCGAGCTGCGCGCCGTGCTCGGGGCCTAGTTGCGGCGCGAGGAGAGCAGCTGGAGCAGCGTGAGCAGGGAGCCGATGAACGCGGCGAGGTAGGTCAGGGCGGCCGCGTTCAGCGTCTGGTTGACACCGGGCATCTCGTCCTGGTCGAGGATCCCAAGCGACACGAGCTGAACCTTCGCCCTGCGGCTCGCATCGTACTCAACCGGAAGCGTCACGAGCTGGAAGAGCGTCAGGACGGCGTAGCAGAGGATCGCGATATCGAGGACGGTGCCGCTCAGTCCGCGCAGGAACAGGAAGCTCGCGACGTAGATGAACGGGATCACGCCAGCGGCAATCCGCGTCGCCGGCACAAGCGCCATGCGGAGGTTCAGCAGCCGGAAGCCCTCCTTGTGCTGGAGGGCGTGGCCCGCCTCGTGGGCCGCCACCCCAATCGCGGCGAGGCTGGTTCCCCTGAAGTCCTCGGACGAGAGAACGAGGGTCTTGTGCACGGGGTCGTAATGGTCCGTCAGGTGTCCCCCCGTCTCCACGATCTCCACGTCGTCTATGCCCGCCCGCGCCATCACGGCGGCCGCGGCCTCGCGCCCCGTTATTCCGCCGCGGGAAGGGATCTTCGAATTCTTGGCGTAGGCGCTCGAGACGCGCACCTGCGCGTACAGGGAGAACACCAGTACGAAGATGAAGAGGATCCAGAATAGACCCTGTGGTATGTAGAAATATGCGAGGAGTGCGGGCATGGCTGTTTGGCCAAAGACCATCCCCCAAGACGGCCGAATTATCAAGCGGCGAGTCCGCTGCGGGCGAGAAGCGCCCCCAGGTCCGGATCTCGGCCCATGAAGTCCCTGAAGAGCTGGGACGGGTCGGCGGAGTTGCCCCTGCTCAGGATCTTCGAGGCAAACTCGGCGCCGACCAGGGGGTTGAAGATCCCCTCTCGCCGAAAGCGCGTGAACGCGTCCGCGTCTAGCACCTCCGCCCATTTGTACGAGTAGTATCCGGCCGCGTAACCAACCGGGTCGGCGAAGACATGCGTGAATCGCTTCAGGACGGTGGGCGCCGGCGGATCGGTCGGCACAAGGCAGTCGGCGACGAAGGCGCGCACGCGCGCCTCGGGGTCGCCATCCCCGGCGAACTCCGCGGGGCGCATGTGCATGAGGAGGTCCATCTTCGCATACGAGACCTGGCGCATCGCGGCGCACGCCGACCGGAAGTTCCTCGCGGCCGTCATCTTGCGGAACAGGGCCTCGGGAACCAGCGCGCCGGTCTGGAAGTGACGGGCGAAGAGGTCCAGCCCCTCGCGCTCCCAGCACCAGTTCTCCATGATCTGCGAGGGCAGCTCGACAAAGTCCCACGCGACGTTGGACCCGTTCAGCGACTTGATCTCGACCTCGCCCATCAGGTGGTGGATCAGGTGCCCGAATTCATGGAAGATCGTCTCCACCTCGCGGTGGGAAAGGAGCGCCGGCCGGCCCGGCGCCGGGGGGGTCAGGTTCCCGCACATGACGCACAGGTGGGGCTCGCGCGACCCGTCCGGCAGCGGGCCGCCCGTCATCAGTGCGTTCATCCATGCCCCCCCGCGCTTCGACTCCCTAGGATGCCAGTCCGCGTAGAACGAGCCGATGTGTCGCGAGCGCGAGTCGAAGACGTCGTAGAAGCTCACGTCCGGGTGCCACGTCTCGACCTGTCCGCGCGGGACCTCGGCGACGCGGATGGCGAAGACCCGCGAGGCAATCTCGAAGAGCCCGGCCACAACGCGGTCCATCGGGAAGTAGGGCCTGAGCTCCTCCTCGTCAAAATCGTAGCGCGCCCTGCGCAGGCGCTCCGCCCGGTAGGCGATCTCCCAGGGCGCCAGGGGCGCGGCCGGGCCGGAGGTCTCCCGGGCCTTCGACTCCTCGAGCTCGCGGCACTCGCGCGCAAACGCGGCCGAGCATCGCCGGCGGAAGTCCTCGACGAACTCCAGGGCCCTCGCCCCCGACTTCGCCATCCGGCGGCAGAGCACGAGGTCGGCGAAGTTCTCCCGGCCGAGAAGCCCCGCCCTCTCGGAGCGAAGCGCCAGGATCCTCGAAATGAGCCCGGCATTGTCGCGGGGCGGCCGCGACCCCACCGATGACGAGGCGCGCCACATCTCGGCGCGCAGCTCACCTTCGTCCAAGTAGGTCATGAACGGCTCCAGGGAGGGCATGTGGAGGGTGAAGAGCCAGCAGGGCCGCTCCGGCGCGCCGATCCCCTTTGCGGCAGCGTCCGCGCGGGCCCGGGCCTTCGCGTGCGCAGGCAGTCCGGAGAGGCGCCGCTCGTCGTCGACGACGAGCCGCCAGGCGTTCGTGGCATCGAGCACGTTCTCCGAGAATCTCTGAGTCAGCTGCGCAAGCTCGGTCTGGAGCGCCTCGAGCCTTTCGCGCCTGTCGGACGGCAGGTCGGCGCCGGCGTCGCGGAACTCGGAGACGGTCTCGCTCACGCAGCGCGCTCGGACCGCTGAAAGCCCCGCCGCCCGGGGCGAATCCGCAAAGGCCCTGAGCCTCTCCCACAGGGCGGCCCTGAGCGGAATGCGCGCCACGAACGCCGACACCTTCGGCAGGGCCCTGTTGTGGGCCTCCCGGAGGTCTGGCGAGTCCGCCACAGACTGAAGGTGCGTCACCCTGTTCCAGGCGCGGTTGAGCCCGTCCGTCGCCCTGTCCAGGGCGAGGAACGTGCTCTCGAACGTCGGCGGGCCCAAGTCGGCCTCGATCTTGCGCAGCGCGGCCTCCGCCCGGCCGATAGCCTCGTCTATCGAGGGTCCGACAAGGTCCGGCGTCAGCGCCGCCCAGCGGATGTGAAACGAGGGGTCGAGAACGGGATTGTCCGGCATCGACCCTACCAACCGTAGGTTGCCCCAAAAGACAACTGCCGGCGCGAAGCGGGCACGCCCGGCACGGACTGAAACGCGCTGTTCCAGAGGTTGTCGACCTGCGCGGATATCTCGAGCTGGCGAAGCCGCTGCGGGTGCCAGTCCAGGCCGGCCGAGCTCGTCATCGCGTCGTTGCCCCCGGCCGTTCGCAGGCTGTCGGGCTCCTGGATCCGTGCGGCGTTGTCGAGGCGCAGCTCGACCGTCCGGGTCACGCGCAGCAGCAGCGCCGCCGTGAGCCGCTGGCGGGCGTAGTTGAGGGCGTAGAAGCTCGCGGTCACTGGGGCTCCCAAGTAGTCGGCGCTCTTGGCGAGCGCCGTGTAACCCAGGACGACGCTCAGCTGGCTCCACGAATGCCGGGCGACGAGCTCGAGGCCCTCCGTCCCGATGTCGACGGGGTTGGCCGAGCGTCCGAACACGCCGGCCGTGTAGGTCCAGTCGACGAGGCTGTCGTCGCGCCTGTAGAAGACGGCGGCCTGTCCCGACCACCCGCCGACGGTCCCGCTCACCCCGGCCTCCGCGTCCCGGCTCGTCTCGCGGCCAAGGCGCGGGTTCCCGAGAAAGAGACCCGAACTGGGGCTCGAGTCGAGCGCGGTGTAGGACGGCATCTCGGTCGCCGTCGAGAAGCTCGCGTAGATCCGCCGCAGGTCGCCCGCGTTCCACGTGCGCGCGAGCTCGGCCACTGGGGAAAGGGTCCCGCTCGCGCGGTCTGACCCGTCGTAGGTCGCACCGGCCTTGAGGGCCACCGCGCCTCCGCCGGCCGCCCAGGACACCTCGGGGACTAGCGCGGCCTTCTCGAGCGTGCGGCTGTGGTAGGGGCCGTAGATGAGCGACGTGGACATGAGCGAGTCGCTCGTCTCCTCCGCGTGGTAGTTCAGCATGATCTCGCCGATCCCGGCTCGGCCCCCGAAGCCGGCCCCGTACTCCCACGTCGTGTGCTGGTACGGATGGACCGGCCCCAGCGGGGCGAAGCGGTCGAAGGCGTAGTCGTCCTTGTTGCGCCGGTAGAAGGCTCCGCCCTCGAAGTACTGCCCGCCACCGAGGTTCTCACGGTTGTTGAAGGCGACGAGCACCGTCTCGAGGTTCTCGGTCTCGTCCGAATTGAACGGCGTGTAGAGGTCGGGCCAGCCGAAGAAGCTCGCCTGGTATCCAGCGAACAGGTCCGTCCTCGATCCTGGCGCGGACCATTCCACCCGGGCGTCGGCCCTGTCGAAGTGGAAGTCCCCGAAGGGCACGGTCCCGTTCCCGGCGGCGTGGGACCAATCGACGTCCGCCGCCAGGTGCCTGGCCCCCTGGCCCGACCAGCCCTGGTAGACCTCCTCCCGGGCGAGCCCGTCGTCGCCGATGGACCCGGTGGCGAAGCCGGCCCCGCTGATCGGCCGCCATCCGTAGGCGACCGAGCCGCCGGTCGAGTTCATCGCCTCGGCCGCCTGGGTTGCGCCGGTGAGGATCTGCGGGGCGCCAAGCATCGCCGGCGCGACGGGAAGCTCCATCAGATAGTGCCCCGTCTGGGGGTCGAATATCGAAAGGGCGCCAAGCTGCAGCCCCGTGCTCTCGAACGTGTCCCCCTGGATCGTGACGTCGGCCTGGGCCTCCGCCATGTTCCGTGGCTCTATGTCCACCAGCGGCTCGTACCGCAGCGCCGACACCGGCATCGCGAACGTCCCCGCCGGCGACTGGTTCGCGACGCTCGGCGAATACACCGTCACGGCGGGGAGACTCGTCGCCGGCTCCTGCGCGCGAATGGGCAGCCCGGCGCCGACCGCCGCCGCAAGCGCACCGACGGACGCAATGTGCAAAGCCCTCATGGAGGGCCGACGGCTAACAGCCGGGCGCGAAAAAACAAGCCTCTCGTTAACTCCGTCTCAGGAATCCATTAACGATCGTTCCGGCGCCGCCGCCGTCCGGGGCCCTACTCCTTGTCGCCGTCGTCGCCTATGGCCTCTACGGGGCAGCCCTCGAGCGCCTCCATGCAGCGGGCGATGTCCTCCTCGGACTCGGGCTGCTTGTGCACGAATGAATAGCCACCCTCGTCGTTGCGAGTGAAGAAGTTGGGAGCGGTCTCGCGGCACAGGTCGCAGTCGATGCACTGCTGGTCGACGTAGAACTTTCCCGCTGCGTTGTTCGCCCATTTGTCAGCTTTATTGGCCATAGATATAGGTGCATGAGAAGGGACCGCTTGGAGGCCGCGCTGTCAAGTGAGGACGGAGGCGGGAAACACCCATTGGCGCGGCCGGCGCGGGCGGCCGAAGGGCGGTCGCGACGCCCATTGAAAACCCATGGCGCGGCGCCCCGCCCCATGCCGGCGCCGCTTAGGTGGCTTGTGTTTGCCCACGCTCCAGTTAGCGTGCGGCTATGCTCCAGGATCGCCCCTACATGCGCGACGGCTACGAGAGACGCCAGACGAGCATCGTCACGTGGATCCTGTGTTCCATGGCGGGGGTCTTCATCGTCCAGAACGTGTTCGCCCACTGGCTGCCGATCGGCCTCGAGTGGCAGTTCGGACTCTCGCCCGCGGGCCTCAGGGCGGGCCATGTCTGGACGCTTCTGACGTACGGCTTCCTGCACAGCACGAGCAACCTGCTCCAGGTCGTCGCCTACCTCCTCGCCGTCTACTTCTTCGGCAGGGAGGTGCTTCCGATACTGGGGAACCGGCGCTTCATCGGCTTTTACGCGGCGGCCCTCGCCGCGGGGGGGGCCTTCTGGACGGCGGTCCACTGGCGCCACCCCGAGCTGCTCCTCGGAGCCTCCGCGGCCGTGGCCGCGCTCGTGATCCTGTACGCCTGCTTCTTCCCCAACCGGGAGATCACGCTGCTCCTCTTCTTCGTCCTGCCCGTCACGATAAAGCCCAAGTATCTCGCCTACTGCCTTCTCGCGATCGACCTCGCCGGCTTCGTGTTCTACGAGCTGTTCGGAGCCGTTTCGCCGATCGGCGCGGCCCACTCGGCGCACCTGGGAGGCATGGCCGCCGGCTGGGTCTACTACCGTTTCATGCACTCGTCGGACTGGAGCTTCGCCTCGGGGCGCGCGCAGCTGGAGCTTCCCGGCTGGATGAGGCAGCGGGCCTCCGCGATGCCGGCCCCGCCCCAGAATTACAGCGTCAATGTCGGCGACCGCGGGCACCTGCGCGCCGAGGTCGACCGGATCCTCGACAAGATCAACAGCGACGGATTCGGATCCCTGTCCCCCGACGAAAAGCGAGTCCTCGACGAGGCCAGGGACCTGCTGAGCCGGCGCTAGCGCCCTGCGGCGCACCGTGAACGAGGGCCCGCTGAGCTCCGAATCCTCGGGACGGATAGAGCGCCTGGCCGCCGCGAGCCCGGTGTACGCGCAGGAGCTGCTGCGCAATCCCTCGGCCGCGCGCTGGCTCGAGGAGCCGCGCAACCTTTGGGAGCCCTTCCGCTTCCAGGCGTTCCTCGACACCTGGATCGAGTACGCCCCGGGCGCCGGCGGCATGGACGACGGCGCCCACCTGGGGGCGCTGCGCAGGTGGCGGCGCCTGATGTCCATGCGCATAGCCCACCGGAACGTCAACGACATCGCCGACGAGAGGACGACGGTGGAGGAGCTCACGATCCTCGCGGAGTTCTGCCTGGGCGAGTGCCTGCTCCTTGCCACCCGGCGCTGGCAGGAGCGCCTCGGGGTGCCCATGGAGGGGAAGCGGGGGAAGAAGGCCCGGTTCTGCGTCCTGGCGCTCGGGAAGCTCGGCGGGCGCGAGCTCAACTTCTCCTCCGACATCGACCTCCTGTACCTCTACGAGGGCGAGGGCGCGTGCGTCAGGGAAGGCGCCGAGACCTCCGTGTCCAACGGGGAATTCTACACGAAGGTCGCCGAGACCATCACCCGCGCGCTCAACGAGCGCACCGAGGACGGATTCCTATTCCGGGCGGACGTGCGCCTGCGTCCCGAGGGAGCGATCGGGCCCCTGGTGCGCTCCGCCACCGAGCTCGAGTACTACTACTCGACGGCGGGCCAGACCTGGGAGCGGCTGGCGATGATCAAGGCGCGGCCCGTGGCGGGCAGCCTCGAGCTCGGCGCCGAGCTCCTAGAGAGCCTGCACGGGTTCCGGTATCCGCGCCATCCGCCGCCGAGCCTCCTGGAGGAGATCGCGGCGATGAAGGCCCGCAGCGACGCGGAGATCGTCGGGGCGGGCGCCCTCGACCGGGACGTGAAGCTCGGCACCGGCGGCATCCGCGAGATCGAGTTCGTTGCCCAGTCGCTCCAGCTGCTGAACGCGGGGCGCTACCCCTTCCTGCAGACCAATTCCACGGAGCAGGCGCTCGGGCTGCTCTCCCGCTACGGCCTGATGGACGGCTCCGACGCCGCCCGCCTGGTCGAGACCTACTGGTTCCTGCGCAAGATCGAGCACCGGCTGCAGATCCGCGAGGAGGACCAGACGCATCTCCTTCCGGAGGACCCGGCGGAGCTGGCGGGGATCGCGGCCTCGCTCGGCTTCGGAGCCGCGGCGGACTTCAGGGCCACGCTCGCCTCCAGGTGCGATCACGCGCATTCCATCTACGCGGACCTTTTCGCGGACCGGGGCATAGACGTGGAATTCGAGGCATGGTGGACCTTCTTCACCACCGAGTCGGTTCCGGCGCCCGTCGCCGCGCGCATCGGCCGCTGGTTCGGGGCGGACCCGAAGGCGGCCGACGAGCTCCGGATGTTCGCCTGCGGCGGCCGCCACGTCCTGATCACCCGCGAGCTGGTCGTGCGCTTCCAGCACGTCGCCGGCGCCTTCGACGGCTTCCTGCACGAGCTCGCCCGCCCCTTGGGGACGCTGGCGAGGCTCGCGCGGTTCGCCGAGCGCTACGGAACCCGCCGCCAGTTCCTCGGCTTCTGCGCCGAGAACCCGAGCCTGTTCCGCGTCTTTTCAATCCTGTGCGACCGGAGCGAGGCGATCGTGGAGCTGCTCTGCGCCCACCCGGAGATAATCGAGGAGGTGCTGCGTCCCGAGAATCTGCTGAAGCGCAGGAGCGCCCGCGACCTGGACGACGAGATCTCGAGCGCCGCCGGATCGCCCGGGTTCCACGACTGGCTCTGGCTCTTCGTGCGCGCCGAGCAGGTGCGCCATGCGATGCGGGGGATCCTGGGGAGCCTCTCGCCGGAGGAGATCGAGGCCGCGATGACGGGGCTCGCCGACGCGGCGCTTCGGCAGCTGACCAGAGGCTCGGGCGCCCTCGTCGTCGCCCTCGGCAAGTACGGCGGCGGCGAGATCGCCTTCGGCTCGGACCTGGACCTCCTGTTCATCGCGGAGGACGGGCGAGAGGCCGACGCCGCGGATGTCGTCGCCGCGGTGCGCGCGGCCCTCGGGCGGAGCGGTCCCCTGGGGTCCGCGTTCGCATTGGACTTGCGCCTGCGCCCCCACGGGCAGTCCGGCCCCGAGGCGACCTCGGTTGCGGCGCTCGAGGCCTACCACATGCCCGGCGGCAGCGGGCAGATGTGGGAAAGGCAGTCGCTCATAAGGGCGCGGGTGGTGGCCGGCCCGGCAGCGCTCTCCGGGTCCTTCCGCGCGTGGAGGGACCGCCTGCTCTACGGCGCGCCGGCCTCCGGCCCGCAGATCGGGGAGATCCGCGCAATGCGCACGCGAATCGAGAAGGAGCTGGGGGCCGGCCCGCCAGGCGCGGCGTTCAAGGCCGGCCCGGGCGGGCTCGCCGACATCGAGTTCCTCGTCCAGACCCTCCAGCTGTGCAGGGGCTGGTCGAACCCGGAACTG
>Ga0074045_10000106_pt1 | contig 70649 bp, 43 predicted proteins | sample BogForMeECP23OM2_FD_94442 | JGI IMG/M metagenome (GOLD analysis project Ga0074045, IMG submission 94442) | Bog forest soil microbial communities from Calvert Island, British Columbia, Canada - Bog Forest MetaG ECP23OM2 | ecosystem: Environmental > Terrestrial > Soil > Wetlands ... | reverse complement strand
GCGAGCCGCAGCTTCGGGACTGGCTGGCCCGCCGCAGCTCGACGGGCGAGGCCCGATCAGGCCTCTCAGGGGCCATAGGAATGGCCGCATTGGGCATTTCAAACCAGCAGTTCTGTCCCCTTTTCCGTTCCCTGAATCAAAGTCCCCTATGTAAAGTGGCGCACCCGGAGGGAGTCGTGCCCCTAATCTTTCGATCCGTAGTGGCCTCCCAACGGTTCCAGGATGTCAACGGACGCGAAGCGCGATAGCGCCCCTTTTGGGGCATTGCGGTTGGCCTAATTTCCCTTTATGAGAGGAACCGAAGAATGACCCACCGAGCATGCTGAGTTGGGATTTCCATTCCGCATTTTTCCCTCGGTTGCTCTGGTCCCGCCTGCACCCCAAGAGAAAGGAGGAGGCAAGTGTTTCCTTCAACAGCAACATGGGACTGACGGTCATGCTCTTTGTTTGTATACTGGCGCTTGCGCTCGGCACAGGAATGGCTGGTGGCCGGTATGCCCCCATTGGCTGGATCTCGCTGGCGCTAGGGACCGCAGGGGTCCTGTTGATTGTCATTTTCGGCTTCGTCGCTCAACGGGGTACACGGCCTACCTATGACGGATTTCTCGTCCGGGCATCATAGCTGTCGCTCGTTAATCCATCCCGGTGTCCTTATTGTAATCAAGAAGCGAAGTCCACGCATTGCCGAGCCGCAATGCGCAGAATGCTCCGGACTCAGGTCACGATCGAATCCTGGAGGGATGATTGAGATGCTTCGAGGGATCTCCTTTGCATCATGACAACCAGCCATCGGAAGCCCGCTATTTGCAGAACGGATCCGACTCCCGGCCCGGCTTGCCTCCCACTGTGTGCGAAAATTGTTGAATTGGACGACGCCGTCCAATAAGCGATCGACCGTCAGTTCTCGTCATTAAAGCGACTGATGCCCTCCATTAGATTGCAATCGACTTTAAGAAGACTGGCAATTGTCGTCTATTTTCAACCCCTTGCGCACTCTGTTGCAATGGGGATCAATGATCCACCGCAGCTAGCGACCTGCGAATTAAGTCCATTGGTTTCGCTCGTAAACAACGGCGTCGCCAAAAAGTCAGCTAGATCCCAGAGTAACGCCTCTCGCCTCATAAACCTCTCCGCCCGGGCCGACGTTGGCACAGGAAGCAATATTCTCGTCGCTGGATTTGTGATCAGCGGCACTGAGAACAAGGAGGTGCTATTAAGGGGCATTGGCCCCGCCCTAGCAGGTTTCGGCGTTTCAGGCGTACTCGCCAACCCTGAATTGAACTTGTTCAACTCGGCGGCTGCTCAGTTTGATTCCAATTACGCATGGACTGGAGACCCATTCATTACGGGTGTATCGTCAAAAGTAGGGGCGTTTTCACTCCAACCGGCGTCAGCCGACTGCGCCCTGTTGGAATCCCTTCCAGGTGGTTCATATACGGCACAGGTCTCTGGGTTTAATTCGACAAGTGGCATCGCTCTAGCCGAAGTCTACGATGCCGATTCGGCGACAGGTCCTAGTTCGGCCCGGCTAGCGAACCTATCAGCGCGGGCGAACGTCGGATCCGGAGCGAGTGCCCTGATTGGTGGCTTTGCCATCGCCGGAACCGCACCGGAGCCCATATTGATCCGTGGGATAGGCCCCGGCCTGGCGGCATTCGGATTATCAGGAGCCCTCCAGAATCCGCTTCTTACCCTGTTCGACTCCAATGGCAACATCGTCGCCTCCAACAGCCAATGGGGCGGTTCGCCGTCGCTCGCAGAAGTTTTCACACAAGTTGGCGCATTCGCTCTCCAAGGCGGCTCCAACGACGCGGCGCTTCTGGTCACCCTCCAGCCCGGGACATACACCGCGCAGGTGACCGGGATCAACAATGACTCAGGCATCGCGCTGGTGGAGATCTATGACGCAGGCCAACCCGGCGCAGGATCCACTTCGACGGCACTGCCCACGGTCACCGGGATAGAGGTACAATCCACCTCGGCTGCATCGCTTGTCTCTTATGGATTCGTCTCGGTCGCGGCAACGGGACTGAATCCAAACGCCGCCACGATCGTGCGATTTTATAATTCGGGACAGCTGATCGCGGACGTTCCGCCCGTGGACCTTACATCGACAGGCCTGACGGTCCCGTTGCCGCCGGTTTTTTCCAACGACGGAAATAGCCTCGTCGGCGGAGCGGTGACGGCGCAAATCCTTCAGTTAGCCAGCGGTCAGGTGATTTCATCGCCCCAATTCTCCATAGGACAGCTGGGCGCGCCGCCGACATCCGCCTGCGCACCTGGTACCGTCACACTTTCGCTGCTCCAGGCGCTGCTTGCCCAGGCTCAGACCGAACAGGCCCAACTGCAATCTGCCGGGTACAATCAAGAAACCATCGGCGACCTAAACGCCGTCATCGCCGACCTAAGCGGCCTGATTGCAAACATAAAGAACGCCATGGGGAATCCCAGCTTCAGTTTTTCGGTTGCCAGCCTTTCGGGCGCAACTGTTTCGATGCAACAGAAGGATCTCCAGGCGTGCGACAATATGTTGCTGGCCATCATGTCGGCGATCGCTTCCAGCGGCCCGACTGCGGCAAGTGTGCCCGGACACGCTCGTCAAACCCGGGCGTTCGGGTCAAGTGAGTTTGATTCGGCCGGAAACTTTGTGACGGACGCGCAGAGCAACAACTCGGGAGCTCTCGCGGCCGACGCCTCAGGGTTTGTGAGCGGCGCGGAGGGCCAGGCTGCAAACACCACCTACGCCTTCAAGACCGGCATGGAATATTTCGCCGCATTGGCTGGAGTGTCGATTGCCGGGGTCGGCTTCGCGGCTGAGGCATTCGGTGTTGGGGCGCTTGCCGCCACCGCGCTTCCCGTCGCAGCCGTGGTTGCCGTGACAATAATCGTCGGGGGCGGGATCATTTATGTCGGGGGGGAGTTGAGCCAGTCACAACCAGCTAACGTCTCGCTCATAAAGACAGGCGCCGATCAGCTGAATGGCCTTCTGGAGGATGGCATGAAGGCGCTTCTCCCTAACATTCTTCCGGAGAAGGCGGGAGAATACGTTAAATACGCACTGGATGCAATGGATCTAAGAAAAGACGTTAAGACGTTGATTAACGCCTTCCAGGAACCGTTGGGCGTCTCAGGCGGGGAAGGAGGAACAACCCCGACCCCGACACCTACCCCGACTCCTACCCCTACCTCAACCCCCACTCCGACGCCAACGCCCACTCCAACGTCGTCATCCGGAACAACGAGCGCATTCAACGGAACCTATGCATTCACTTTCGCAACCGGGACCGAAACAATTCCAGGTTACACGTTTTCCCTCCCTAACGGCATGGGCGGAACAGACACTGGCGAGGTTCAACCTTTGACCTCTAGTTTTACCCCATTCTCCATCACCGGTGCTATCCAGGTCGGATCCTTTAGTGCAAGTTTGAGCGGCCTCGGTAGCTATACCGGTTTACTCTCGAGCGATGGCACCTCTTTCAGTCTAACCTTCACTTCATCTTCTACGATCTTCGGCACTGGGTTCGGGCCAGCGGTGATTACGTTAACAGGAGCCTTTGTCCAGAATATGGACGGCTCGGTGACGGGTTCTGGTTCATGGAGCTACTCGCAATCCGATGATCTGACTGTAGGCGCCACTGCGGGCGAGACATTCGACCCGAGCACGGTAACTATTACAGGCACGGGGAAATGGACTGCCGTCAAGCAGTGAGGGGACAGCATTGCACAAACTGCGATTGGGAGTCTGCGGCGGCGTACTGTCCGACATAAAGCGTTGCTGGGGGCCACGCCGGCACCGCGGTGGCGGGGTGGCGGGCTGTTCGCCACATTCAATCCTAAATGCGGGATGGGAGAGAGTGGCAATGAGAGATGGTGATTTAGCCAACTTCGATTCCCCTCGCATCGTTTCAAACAGCCATTCGTGCGGTCCACCGTCCATGCGGCACGGCGAGCGCTCACAATGTCAACACGCCTAAATGGGTACCCCTAAATGCGGCCCATAATACAAGGACCGTTTCCGTGGGCCGTTTCGCTGGCCGGAAACCGCACGGCCTGAGGGCGAAACGCAGCTTGGCCGACGCTTTCGTGGCCAAGCTGCGAAATTGGGCAGACGCCACCACGTCGCTGTCAAGGCAGCCGCACTGAAGACAGCCCTGATCCTACTCTTGATACTATTGGCGGCTTCGGGACATCGGCCAAGATGCGTAATCCCTTGGTAAATTGGCGCACCCGGAGGGAGTCGAACCCCCAACCTTCTGATCCGTAGTCAGAAGCTCTATCCAATTGAGCTACGGGTGCGTGTACTTGACCGGCAGGAGCTTACAACAGGGTTTCCATCTCTGATGGCGCTTCCCCGGTCAGTCTCCCCAACCCGACGCGAGCGACGGGCGGCGAACTGAAACCGCGGGAGGGCACCACCGATCGGAATCTGTTAAGGAACCTGCCGAGCGGAAGAGGCTACGGACCCATGGCGATTTTCAGCAAGCAGAAATAGGGCGACCTGTCCCGGGCGCCGCGTGGGACTCGTGCTCCTCGCGGGAGAGCCAGAGGAGGAGGAACGCGACCGCGCACACGCCCGTGCAGACCAGGAAGACCGCCCGGTGGCCCAGGCCGCCGGCGAGCGAGCCGTAGCAGAGGTAGCCGGCCGTGGAGCCGATCCGGTTGGCGTTGCTGTAGAGGTTCGTGGCGGTGCCCGGCTGGTTCGGAATGTAGCTCTGGAAGAAGGTGATGGCGATGCCCGACAACACGGCGATCATCGCCGCACTCAGGATCTGGATCGGGTAGATCTGCCACGGGGCGCGCACCTGCGAGAGGAGCCCGTAGTAGGCCACCGCGATGACGACCCCCCAGCGGATCAGCGGGCCGGGCTTGCCCCCCTTGGACGCCGCCAGCCCGAACAGGAGGAGGAAGGGCAGCTCGAAGAAGGGCGCCACGCTGTAGGCGATCCCGATCTGCCTCTGCGTCCCCCCAAGCGTCTGCAGGATCATGAGGGGGAGGTTCATGATGCCCATGGTCATGCAGAGAAACACCAGCACGAACGCCAGGAAATAGCAGAGCAGGTCGGGGCGCCGCAGCAGCCGGGTGAGCGGCACCCGCGAGGCGGTGACGGCCACGGTCGGGGGCCGCGACGGCACGAAGAGCCAGACGGTCACCAGAAGGGCGACGAAGAGCGCCGCGCAGACAAGGAACGTCCCCTTGTAGGAGTATCGCACCATGACCCAGGCCGCGGCCCCGGGCCCGATCGTCCACGCCAGCGAGAGCGTCAGCCGGTAGATGTTCATGTACAGCGGCGCCTCGTCGTCCGGCACCCCGTGGCGCTCGATTGCCTCCCGCGCGTATGCGAACAGCTGCGAGAACGTGATCGACGCGATCCCGAGCCCCACGGATCCGATCACGGTCAGCCACAGGACGCTGCGCACATAGGCGTAGCCGGCGTAGCCGGCTGCCCCGGACGCGCAACCCAGCAGGAGTATGGCCCTCCTGCTGAACCGGGTGTCGGACCAGCGCGCGAGCACCGTGCTGATAGCGATGCCGGCGACCGACGTGATGGTCATGAACACGCCGAACGTCCAGTTCGACATCCCGACCTCGATCGTCCCGAACATCGAGTAGAACGGCCCGACGAACGAGAAGGCGAGGCCGAGCAGGAGGTTGCACACCAGGACGATGGTCAGGTCGCGGTGGGAGAGGAGCGTTCGCGCTGGTACGAGGACGCGTTGCATTGGGCGGTGGCCTGAGGCGGCTAGCCCTGCGCGGCGTTGCGCCAGTCCACAAGCTCGAGCTGCAGGATCCTCCGGTCGTTAAAGAAGTTCCAGTTGAGCTCGACGGCGAGGTCCAGGCCCACGCCCGCCGGGGGCAGGCGGTCGGCCATCTTCCAGGCGACGCCGCTGATGGCCCGCCCCCGCGAATCCTCGAGCCAGAACCGGAAGTGACGGGCCTTGAAGACCTCGGGCCTGCGCCGCAGCGCGACGCCGCGCAGGCCGAAGACCGGCTCGGCATTGCCCTGGCCGTAGGGGTGAAGCAGGTCGAGCTCGTCCATCAGCCCGTCGGTCACCTGCTCGGGCGCGAGCCAGGCCGCGATGCTGAGCCGGGCCTCCGCGACGGCGTCGCCCGAGTGCCTGCGCACCGCGGCGGCGAACCTCGCCCGGAACCCGTCGAGCTCGCTCTTGGGAAGGGACACGCCCACCGCCATGGGATGGCCCCCCCAGCTCGTGAGGCCCTCGGGGCAGGTGGCGAGGACGTCGACAAGGTTGATGCCGTCGACGCTGCGGCCCGAGCCCTTGGCCATGTCTCCCTCGTTGCCGAGCACGATGCACGGCCGGTTGTAGTGCCGGCTCACCCGCCCCGCCACGATCCCGACGACGCCGGGGTGCCAGGCCTCGCTGAACAGGACGATCCCCGCGTCGCCGGCGTAGAGATCCTCGATCATCTTCTCGGCCTCCTCTGTCATCTTGCGCTCGATGTCCTGGCGCTCGCGGTTGAACGCGTCGAGCTGGCGCGCGGTCTCGCGGGCGAAGGTCTCGTCGTCGCTCAGGAGCAGGTCGACGGAGAGCGCGGCGTCGGCGAGGCGCCCGGAGGCGTTGATCCTCGGCCCCAGCCGGAAGGAGATGTCCACGGGCAGTATCATCTGCATGGCCGTGATCCCCGAGACTTCCATCAGGGCGCGCAGGCCGGGGCGCGCCGTCTCCTGGAGGATGCGCAGCCCGTTCTTGGCAAGGATGCGGTTCTCGCCGACCAGGGGGACCAGGTCGGCGATCGTGCCCATCGCGACCAGGTCCAGGTAGTCCCTGAGCCTGATGCGCGCCGCGACTGGGTGGCTCTCGGCGCGCAGCTGCTTCAGGAGCCCGTGCAGGAGCTTGAACACGAGGCCCACCGTGCACAGGTGCTGCCACGCTTGCTGGGGCGCGCCGGCCCCCGGGGCCGCCACGTGGGGGTTGATCAGCAGGGCGCCCCTGAGCGGGCCCTCCTTGGACCTGTGGTGATCGACCACGAGGACGTCGATCCCCTGCCCGGCCAGGTACGCAACCTCCTCGTGGGAGTTGGTGCCGCAGTCGAGCGCGATGAAGAGCCCGGGCCGGCCGGCCTCCAGGGCGCGGTCGATCGCGCTCCGGGACAGGCCGTATCCGTCCTCGGACCTGCGGGGGACGACGAAGGAGGGGTCCAGGCCGAACCGCCGCAGGACCGAGACGAGCAGCGCCGTGCTGCTGACGCCGTCCACGTCGTAGTCGCCGAGGATGATCACCCTCTCTCGCGCGGCTATCGCGGCCTTCAGCCGGGCGACCGCCGGGACGATGTTGGCGATCGCAAGCGGGTCCCCAAGGGCGGACAGGTCGGGGTTGAGGAACTCGGCCGCCTCGGCGGGGTCCCGGTGCCCCCCGCGCAGGAGGAGCTCGGCGAGCACGGGGCCGACGCCCGCGCGCTTGCTCAGCTCCGCGACGTCGCCCGCCGCGATTGGCGTGTGGATCCAGCGCATCTGGCCGAATCCGCCGTCACCGCGACGCCCTGCTTGACCCCGTCCACTCGTACTTCGGGGCGACGTCGGCGTGCGCCTCGACGTGCTTCCTGTCGCCCTTGTGCCACCAGTAGAACACCTGGGAGGCGATGAAGATCGCCGAGAACGTGCTGGTGACGATGCCGACGAGGAACGTGAACGAGATGTCGCGCAGCACGCCGCCGCCGAACATGTACAGGGACATGGCGGCGAGGAACGTCGTGGACGACGTCATGATCGTCCGCGCGAAGACCTTGTTGATCGCGGAATTCACGATCTCGCGCAGCGAGCCGGTCGGGCTCAGCTTCAGCTCCTCGCGGATCCGGTCGAAGACGACGACGGTCTCGTTGATGGAGTAGCCGGCGATGCACAGGATCGCCGCCACCATCGGCGCGGAGAACTTGTGGCCCGTCAGCACGAAGATGCCTATCGTCATCAGGATGTCGTGCGCCGTCGAGACCATGGCCCCGATTCCGAAGCCGAACTCGAAGCGGAACGCGATGTACAGGAGAATGGTCATCATCGAGACGCCGACCGCGAGGAGGGCGTTGAGCATGATCTCCCGGCCGATCGAAGCGCCGAGGTGGTTCTCGCCGATCTTGACGAGCCCCGCCCCCGGGTGGGCCTTCTGCAGGGCCGCGAGGAGGGCCTCCGACTTGCCCTCCGGCGTCTCTATCTTGAGCTGCTCGGCGCCTCCGCCGAGCGCGCTCTCGTAGGCGACGTTGATGTCGTCGATCCTGGCGGCCTCGGCGACCCTGCGCAGCTCGGCCACCTCGATGCGGTCCTTGTACTGGAGCGTGACCTGGTCGCCGCCCGAGAAGTCGATGCCGAATATCCTGTGGCCCTGGTAGATTGCCGTGCCGAAGCCCAGGAGCACGACGAGCCACGAGCCGACGAAGGCCCGCAGGCCGTAGCGGATGAAGTCCACGTGGATCGGCCCGATCAGGCGCCGCAGGGTGATCTTCTTGACCGTTCCGGAGTCGATCAGGAGCTCCATGACAAGGTGGACCGTGATAAGCACGGAGAACATCGTCGAGAGGACGCCGATCGCGAGCGTGACCCCGAATCCGCGGATCGGCCCCGTGCCGAGCCAGATCATGATCGCGCAGATGATCAGCTGGACGACGTGGGCGTCGATGATCGTCATCAGCGCCTTGGAGTAGCCCATCTGGTTGGAGCTCGAGAGCGACTTGCCGGCGGCGAGCTCCTCGCGCATGCGCTCGAAGATCAGTATGTTCGCGTCGACCGCCATGCCTATCGTCAGCACGATGCCGGCGAGGCCGGGAAGCGTCATGGTGGCGCCCAGGTTCGACATCACGCCAACGATGATCACGAGGTTGACGGCCAGGCCCACGAGGACCGCGACAACGCCCCCGGTCGCGTAGAACGTGACCATGAACGCCGCGACGGCGGTCAGGGCGATGATCGAGGCCCTGATCCCGCTCGAGACCGCGTCCTCGGCGAGCGACGGGCCGACCTCGTACTGCTCCCTGACGACGAGGGGCAGGTCGAGGGGGTTGTTGAGCACGTTCGCCAGGTCGATGGCCTCGCGGTCGGTGAAGGAGCCCGTGATCACGGCGGAGTTGCTGTTGATCTCCTCCTTGACGGTGGGGGCCGAGTAGAGCGTCCCGTCCAGCACGATCGCCAGCCTGCCGAGCCTTCCCGCCCTCTGGCCGGCCTCGGCGATCTGCCGGGTCACATCGGCGAAGCGCTTCTTGCCCTCGTCGGTGAAGCGCATCGCGATCTCGGGCTTCCCGTAGAGGTCGTGCTCCATGAACGAGTTGGAGATCATCTCGCCGGTCATCTCCGGGATCCGCTTGACGTAGAGCTCCTCGGGCTGGCCCTGGCCCATGGAGCCCTCCCGCTCGAGGACCTTCACCTCGTAGCCGGGCGGGATGTCCTTCGAGGTGTCGGGAGTGGCGTCAGGGTAAACAAGCCGGAAATCGAGCCTCGCGGGCTTCTTGACGTTCTCCAGGACCTCGGGGTTGTCCTTCGTGTTGATCCCCGGTAGCTGCACCTCGATGCGGTTGGTGCCGACTGCGCGGATCAGGGGCTCGGACACGCCGAACGAGTTGATGCGCGCGCTGATGATCTCGATCGCCTTCGACAGCTTCTGCTGGCGCGCGCTCTCGGCGTCCAGGCCCGCCGTCTTGTCGCCGAGGTCGGCCTCGAGCGTGAAGCCGACGCCGCCCTGCAGGTCGAGCCCCAGCTGGAGCCTGCGCTTCGAGCGCCTGAGCAGCTCGTTGAGCAGGATCGTGTTGCGCTTGTCGATGTTCTTCAGCGACTCCTCGAGGCGGATGTCGGGGAAGAACCGGGTGAGGTCGATCTTCTGGTCGTGGCCGATCTGCTTCAGGGCGACGAACTCGCTGGGCGCCGCTCCCGACTTCCAGCGGGCCGCCGCCTTGTCCAGGAGCCCGCCGAACTCGGCGTTCCCGGCCGTGGCGTGCTCCTTGGCGTAAGCCGGGAAGGGCACGTCCTTCAGGGGAAGGAGCTCGGAGACAGCCCAGCCCGTGATCACCAGGCTCAGGATTATCTTCCAAAGGTTGCGTTTGAACATGTCGGATTGTGGGTTAAGGGGTTCTCGGGCCGCGTCCCGACGCGGCCCGGGCGCCGCCGGGGCGGCCCCGCCTCATTTCGGAGGGCCGGGCGCCTGTCAGGACTTCTTCTCCTCGGAGCCGGTCTTCTTCGCGACCGACTGGATGAAGCCCTTGCCGACCTCGATCTTCGTGTTGTCGGCCACGCGAACGACGAAGCGGTCCTCCTTGACGTTCGTGATCGTGCCGTAGATCCCGCCGGTCGTGATGACCTCATCGCCGGTCTGGAGCGAGCCGAGCATCCTCTCGTGCTCCTTCTGCTTCTTCTTCTGCGGGGCGATGAAGAGGAAATAGAATCCACCGATGAAGAGCAGCCACACGATTATCATCGACGGCGGGAAGCTCGGGCTGGAGGCCGGGGCGGCTGCTTGGGCTATCATTTTAGTCATTGCGTATTGCGTTCTTCTAAAGAGAAAACACGCATCTAACTGAATCAACGCTCGTGATGGCAAGCCCTCAGTGGCGGCCTCTCCCCAAAAACTTGAAAAGCAAATCCGCATCAGCATGGTCGGCAGCCAAATCCGAGGAGCTTTACGGGTTCAAGCGCTGGGGCTCCGGCCACATCTCCGTCGACGACGAGGGCTTTGTCGGCGTCCAGCCCCTAGCCGACGGCCGCACCATCCGCGTGCTCGACGTCATAAACGAGGCCCTCGGGATGGGGCTGAAGGCGCCCATGGTGATCCGCTTCCAGGACCTGCTGAGGCACCGGGTCGTCCAGCTGAACGAGGTGTTCAGGACGGCGATAAAGGAGGAGGGCTACCGGGGCGAGTACCGGGGCGTGTTCCCCATCAAGGTGAACCAGCTGCGCGAGGTCGTCGACGAGATCGTGGGCGCCGGCAGGGACTACCACTACGGCCTCGAGGTCGGCTCGAAGTCGGAGCTGATGATCGCGCTGGCGATGCTCGAGGGCGCGACCCGGCTGATCATCTGCAACGGCTACAAGGACCACGACTACATCCAGCTCGCCCTCATCGGCCGAAAGCTCGGAAAGCGCGTGATCATCGTGGTCGAGCAGCTCTCCGAGATAGACGAGATCATCCGGATCTCCGCGGAGAGCGGCGTGAAGCCGTTGATCGGGCTGCGGGCGAAGCTCCAGACCCGGGGCGAGGGCAAATGGGCCCTGTCGACGGGCGACAACGCCAAGTTCGGGCTCAACACGGCGGAGATCCTCATCGCGTGCGGCAAGCTCAAGGCGGCCAAGCTCAAGGCGTGCCTGAGGCTCTTCCACTTCCACATCGGCTCGCAGGTCCCGAACATCATCACGATCAAGAACGCGGTGATCGAGGCGGCCCGCTTCTACTGCCAGCTCGCCAAGCTCGGCTTCCCGATGGGCTACATCGACGTCGGGGGCGGGCTCGGCATCGACTACGACGGCTCGCGCTCCAACTTCGAGAGCTCGATGAACTACTCCATGGAGGAGTACGCCCGCGACGTCGTCTTCAACGTGCGCGAGATCTGCCGCTCGGCGGGCGTCGCCGAGCCGGACATCGTGAGCGAGTCGGGCCGCGCGGTCGTCGCCCCGCACTCGATGCTGGTCGTCGAGGTCTTCGAGCGGATAAACAAGCGCGAGTCCCTCGGCAAGCAGCACCAGCCGAACGAGAAGCAGAAGATCGTCACCGACCTCGAGGTGCTCCTGAAGAACAAGGCGAAGCTGGGGCGGCTCGAGCGCTTCCACGACGCCCTGCAGAAGAAGGACGAGGCGTTCTCGCTCTTCAACCTCGGCTATCTGGACCTCGAGAACCGCGCGGCCTCCGAGCAGATATTCTGGCAGATCTGCGAGCAGATCGCGAAGGAGGCCAAGAGGACCGGCTACCAGCCCGAGGAGCTGCACGACCTCTCGAGGCACCTCGCCGACCAGTACGTGTGCAACTTCTCGGTGTTCCAGTCGCTCCTCGACCACTGGGCGCTCAAGCAGCTCTTCCCTATCGCCCCCCTGCACCGCCTGAACGAGCGGCCGACCGTGAACGCGATCCTGGTCGACATCACGTGCGACTCCGACGGGAAGATAAGCAGCTTCATCGACCTGCAGGACGTCAAGGACTACGTCTCGCTGCACCCCCTCAACAACAAGCCCTACTACCTGGGCGTCTTTCTCACCGGGGCCTACCAGGACATCATGGGCGACCTCCACAACCTCTTCGGCAGGGTCAACGAGGTACACGTGTTCCTGGAGGCCGACGAGCCGAACGGGTTCTACATCGAGGAGGCGCTGAGCGGCAGCCGCATCGCCGACGTCATCGAGGGGGTCCAGTACCAGCAGGAGGACCTCTGCAGGAAGATGAAGGCCCAGATCGACGCAGCCACCAGGAAGGACATGGTCAAGCCGAGGGAGGGCGTGCGCCTGCTCGAAATCTACGAGAGCCAGATGCTGAACAAGACCTACCTGAACATAGAACGCACGAGCGGTGGAAAGGCCCACTCCAAATGAAACCCTCCGCTGCCGCGCCGGTCCTCGCCCTCGCCCTCTGCCTCGGCCCCGCCCCCGCCGCAAGGGCCGATGCGCCCGCCGTCTACAGGGACAAGTCGGCCCCGGCGCAGGCCCGGGTCGAGGACCTGCTGGGCCGCCTCACGCTTGACGAGAAGCTCTCGATCATCGGGGGCGACCGGAGTTTCTACATCAGGCCGATCCCCCGGCTCGGCGTCCCGGAGATCAAGATGGCCGACGGCCCGCTCGGCGTCCGCAACTACGGCCCGTCGACCGCCTACCCGGCGACCATCGGGCTCGCGGCCACGTGGGACCGGGAGCTCGCCAGGGAGTTCGGCGCGGCGGTCGGCAGCGACGCCCGCGCCCGCGGCGTGAACATCATGCTCGGGCCGGCCGTGAACATCAACCGCGTGCCCCAGAATGGCCGCAACTTCGAGTACCTCTCGGAGGACCCGTTCCTCGCGGCCGTCTTCGCCAGCCAGATCGTGACCGGCATCCAGAGCCAGGGCGTCGTCGCCACGGTGAAGCACTTCGCGGCGAACAGCCAGGAGACCGAGCGCGACACGATCGACGCGCGGATCGGCGAGCGGGCCCTGCGCGAGATATACCTGCCGGCCTTCCGGGCGGCGGTCGAGCAGGGCCGCGCCTGGGCCGTCATGTGCGCGTACAACCGCCTAAACGGCACCTACTGCAGCGCCAACACCTGGCTCAACGAGACGGTGCTGAAGGGCGACTGGAAGTTCCAGGGCGTGCTCATGTCGGACTGGGGCGCAGCCCACGAGACCCTCGGAGTCGCGAACGGCGGCCTGGACCTCGAGATGCCCTCCGGCAAGTACATGAACCCGGCGGACCTCAAGCCGCTGATCGATTCGGGGCAGGTCACCTTGGCGACGATAGACGACAAGGTCCGCAGGATCCTCAGGCTCGAGGTGGAGAACGGCTTCCTCGACCGGCAGCAGGCGCTCGAGTCGACCCCGAAGGACGACCCCCGCAGCGCCGCGGTGGCCCTCAAGGTGGCGCGCGAGGCCGTCGTGCTCCTCAAGAACGAGCACGGCGCGCTCCCCCTGAGCCCGAAGAGGGTCAGGAGGGTGGTCGTGCTCGGGCCGAACGCCGCCGGCTACGTCTCGGGCGGGGGAAGCTCGCACGTCGTGCCGTTCCACTACGTGAGCGTGGCCGAGGGCATGCGCCAGGTGGCGGGGTCCAAGGTCAAGATCGACGTCATCGCCGGTCCGGGCGCGGAGCTGCTGGGCAAGCTTGCGGCCAGCGCAAGCTACACAGGGCCCCTCAAGCTCGAGTTCCTCACGCCGAACTGGTGGGAGAAGACGGTGATCGCCACGACGACCGACACCAAGATCGACCACAACTGGACGCAGCCCCCGGCACCGGGGGTGGACGTCGCCAGCTACCGGGCTCGGTGGACGGGCTCGATCCGCGCGCCATCCGCGGGATCCTACATATTCATGGTCGAGAACACGGGCAACGTGTTCGTTAGGCTCGACGGGAAGCCGATAATCTCGGGCTGGGGCAACACGGGCGAGGCGCTATCGGCGCGGGCCGACCTTCAGCCCGGCAGGGACTATGCGATAGAGGTCGTGGCCCACCACCAGGACGTCCCCGGCTCCCCCGCCGTCCGGTTCGCCTGGGGGCCGGCCCCGCCGCTGATGACGGACGCCGAGGCGGAGCGCGTGCGTTCCGCCGACGCCGCGGTGGTGTGCGCCGGATTCAACGTGATGCTTGAGAGCGAGGGCTCCGACCGGACCTTCGAGCTTCCCGAAGCCCAGCCGGAGATCATCCGCAGGGTGGCCGCGCTCAACCCGAGGACGATCGTCGTCCTGAATTCCGGCGGCGCGCTGGCGACGGCCGACTGGCTCGGGCAGGTGCCGGCGCTCCTCCAGGCGTGGTATCCGGGACAGGAGGGGGGCCGCGCTGTCGCCGAGGTGATCATGGGCGCCGTGAACCCGAGCGGTAAGCTCCCGATCTCCTTCGGCAAGAGGAAGGAGGACTCGGCCTCGTTCGCCAACTATCCTGGCTCCAACGGGAAGGTCGAATACGCCGAGGGCATCCTCGTGGGATACCGCTGGTTCGACGCCAAGGGGGTGGCGCCGCTCTTCCCGTTCGGCTTCGGGCTCAGCTACACCAGCTTCCACTACGACAGGCTAAACGTCGATCCGGCCCCCGACGGCAGGTGGGTGGTCTCCTACGAGGTCACGAACAACGGGACGCGCGCGGGCGACGAGGTCTCGGAGGTCTACCTCAGCCCGCCCGCCCCCTCCAGGGTGGCGCGCCCCGTGCGCGAGCTGAAGGGCTTCAACAGGATGAGCCTCGCCCCCGAGGAGACGCGCAAGGTCACCCTTGTCCTGGACGAGACCGCGTTCCAGTACTTCGACGAGTCGAAGGGCGCATGGGCCGTGGAGCCGGGCACCTACACCGTGGCCGTCGGCCCCTCGTCGCGGAGCCTGATGCTCACGACCGCCGTCGCCGTCCAGTGATCAGCGCCACTCGTGGCGCGGGTACCTGCGCGAGAGCTCGGGCTTGATCTTCGGATAGACGCTTCGCCAGAAGCCCCCGAGGTCCTCGGTGACCTGGATGGGCCTCTGGTTGGGGGCGAGCACCTCGATTCTCACCGGGACGCGCCCGCGCCCCAGCGATAGGCGGCCCTCGATTCCGAAGAGCTCCTGGATCCTGGCGCTCAGGACAGGCGGGCCCTCCCTGGGGTAGAAGAGGCGCGAGCGCCGGCCGTTCGGCATGGCCATGCGCTCGGGAACGACCTCGTCCATCGCCCGGAGCTGCTCGGCGGTCAGCCAGTCCCTGAGCACGGGCATCACCTCCCTGCCCTTCACGCCGCGCGCGGAGCTCTCGCCGTAGCAGACCTGCTCGAGCAGCGTCAGCCGGTCCGAGGGTCCGATCGGGTTGACCTCGAGCTCGGGGAACCACTCGGCGAGGCGGTTGACCCGGGTGATCCACTGCTCGACGGATTCGTCCCAGGCGTCGATTGGGATCCTGCCCGCCTCGGCCTCCCGAGCCAGGAGCGCCGCGGCCCGGTCCGGCGGGACGACGTCGGTCCGGGACCTTGACTCGAGGACGAGGTCCCGGAACCGCTTCTCGGCCCGGGCGACCACGCGCTTGGCCGACGGGTCGTAGGCGACCTCGCGCTCGTCCCGGAACTCGCCCGGGAAGAGCTCGCCAAGCCAGGCCTCCTCCACGGCCGTGGCGAGGCTAAGGAGCACGCTCACCTCGCCGCCGCGGCCGCCCACCTCGGTTATCTCGGCTGCGACCAGGAGCGGCGCCTTGCCTATCGCGCTCTCGCGCGCGAGCAGCCCGCGGCGCCCGTGAACCAGGTCGCAGCGCAGCGTCCCCGCGTCGAGGCGGTGGGCGAGATGGTCCGGGAAGCCGGCGAGGACGCACTTGCGCACCTCGCTCCCCTCGACCCGCCGCTCGGACGGGTCCAGCCCCTCGTCGGCCGCTATGGCGACGAACTGCTCGAAGAGGGGGCCCACCTGGCGGGCCGCCTGCGCATGGATTCCCAGCCGGGCGCACGCGTCGACCGAGAACCCGTTCCTCTCGGCGAACCGCCAGGCGCGCATGAGCAGGAAGAAGTCGCTCTCGTGCTCCTCCCCGAGCGCATCGGCGCGCGCCTCCTCCACCTGCCGCGGGACGCCCCTCATGAGGAAGCTCCTTCCCTGGGTCAGCGCGGCGATCATCGCGACCGCACGGACGCAGCCCCGCTCCTGGGCCGTGAGGAACATCCGGGCGTAGCGGGGATGCACGGGAAAGCGCAGCATTCGCCGCCCGGTCTCCGTTATGGCCCCCCCCGCGCCGTCCAGGGCGCCCAGGTCCGCGAGCAGCGCCTCGGCCCGCTGGAGGCTGCGCGCGTCGGGCCGCTCGAGCCAGGCGAAGCCCGAGAGGTCGGCGATCCCCGATGCCTTCAGGGTGAGCACGACCTCCGAGAGGTCCAGGCGCCGCACCTCGGGCAGCTCCTGGGCGGGGCGCTGGGCGTGCTCGCGCTCGGTCCACAGCCGCACGCAGACGCCGGGCGCCGTGCGCCCGGCCCTGCCCGCCCGCTGGTCGGCGCTCGCCGCCGAGATCTTCTCCACTAGGAGCGTGTTGATCCCGCGCACCGGGTCGAAGCGCGCGATCCGCGCGAGCCCGCTGTCGACCACCGCCGTCACCCCGTCGATCGTGAGCGAGGTCTCGGCGACGTTGGTGGAGACGATGATCTTGCGCCCGTCGGAGCGCGCGACCGCGCGGTCCTGGGCCGACGCCGGGAGCTCGCCGTGGAGCGGGAGCGCGGCAAAGCCCCTGAGCCCGCGGGCTCCCTGGATGGCCTGGATCGTGCGCCCTATCTCGTAGGCCCCGGGCATGAAGACCAGCATGTCGCCCCCCGTTTCCCCCGCGACGCGCGCGCACTCCCGCGCTGCGATGTCCCAGACCGGATCGGAGTCGGGGTTGACGGGCTTGGGCAGATACTCGATCGAGACCGGGAAGGTCCTGCCGTGTGACTCGAGGACGTCGCAGGGCTTCAGGTACTCCCTGAGCGCGCCCGAGTCCAGTGTGGCGGACATGACGGCGATCTTGAGGTCGGGCCGCTGCGCGCGCTGGATCCCCACCGCCTGCGCCAGCGAGATGTCGCCGTAGAGGTGGCGCTCGTGGAACTCGTCGAAGATGACGGCGCTCACGCCCCGCAGCAGCGGGTCGAAGGTCATCTGCCGCAGAAGGATCCCCTCCGTGACAAAGCGTATCCTGGTGCGCTCGCTCACGCGCGACTCGAGCCTTATCTGGTAGCCCACGGCGTCGCCGAGCTCCGTCCCAACCTCCTGCGCGACCCGGCGGGCGAGCATGCGCGCCGCGATCCGGCGGGGCTGGAGCACGACGACCTGGCCGGCGTCGAGGAAGCCGTGCCTGAGCAGGATCTGCGGTATCTGGGTGGACTTGCCCGATCCCGTCGGCGCCTGGACGATCACGCGGCCCGCGCCGCGGAGCGATGCGACGACGGCGGCCTCAAGCTCGTAGATGGGAAGGTCCCGGGGCAGCATCGCTCGGCGGTGAATAACTTGGGGACAACATCGCTCACCGGTTATTCACACGGTTTTGATGTGAAGGGAATGTGGATAAGAAAACCTTCACCTATTCGTAACGGGCCTACAAGCTCGCCGCGTTCCTTGATAGAACAGCCGCAGCGCGAAGGCCTGAAAACCCCTTCGAAAGCACGGCTGAGATAATCCCGGGCGACCGGGGAAAGGACGGTGGCAGCTGGTGCCGCCATCCCCTCAGCGCAGCGATGTGCTCGCAGGCAATATCACCAGCTCCTCTGGACGGTGTCATGACCGCTCCAGTTACATGAACGAAGGAGCTGAGCGGCAAGGCGCGATTAGAAACCGCGACCCGAGCCGAGTCAGGCGCGCGGGGAGTTTCGATCCGCGCGCCGACGCAGTTACCCAGAGGGTATGGCTGCTACTGCGCAGACCAGAACGCAGTCGCGTTTCCCGGCGGGACGACCCCGCCAAAAGGCCCGGACCGGTAAAAACGGACCGGGCGCGCAAGGGAGACGAGACGGCGGGGAGCGAGCGGGCCAGGCAAAGCCCGTGAAACCTCCTCAATTGGGCGGCGTGTAAACTCACGTCACCCAACTGCAAAGCGAACGCAGCCTGAGAGTTAAGAGGTCAGACCCGTAACGCGGGGCAAACGATCGGCCAAAAGCCGGTGCCGTCCCCGTGGTAACGGTGCCGACGCGAAAGATCCGCACTTGTAGGCGTGTCTGCACCACGTCCGGCGTGCCGCCCCTGGCAGGGGGTGACCGAACTGGGCGAAGAGGCCTCACTCGATAGACTCCAACCGGCAACGGTAGGAGCGATCCCGCCATGAGATCGAGATCTTCGCATGCCGCGAAGAGTGGCGTCGGGGAGCATGCGGCCCGCGAAAGCGAGAGCGCCCAACGTATGCGATGGGAAAGAGCGCGTGGCGAGCGCCCACCCCCAAATTTGGCCCCGGAACCGAAAGGTTCCGGGGCCAATTTTTTTCCCGGGTCGGCCCCCCTCCCCGCCGCCCGCCTTTCCCGGCGCCCCAGGGGGGGCGTCAAGCAATTCCACGCCCCAACTATCAGCGCGGCCGAGCGTGCGCCGGCGGGTGCGGCCCGTCGGCGGGCGCGCGCACGCCCCGCCCGGCCCCAGGCGCGCGGCGGCAATAAGTGCCCCGCGGCCGACCCTGCCGCGCAGACTTGCGGACGTCGTTGCCGCAGAGGCACGAAGGCCTCCGGTGCGCCGTTCGCCCTTGCCTTCGGCCGAACCGGATTGCACGATTTGCCTCTTTTTTGAGATCACAGACACGCCCGCGCAATGAACGATAACATCCGCAACATCGCGATCATAGCCCATGTTGACCACGGCAAGACGACGCTGGTCGACAAGCTCCTGAAGGAGGGCGGCGTCTTCCGCGCCAACCAGCAGGTCGAGGAACGCGCCATGGACTCCATGGACCTCGAGCGGGAGAAGGGGATCACCATCAGGGCCAAGAACACATCGGTCCACTGGAAGGACAAGACGATCAACATCGTCGACACCCCGGGCCACGCGGACTTCGGCGGCGAGGTCGAGCGCGCCCTGCGGATGGTCGACGGCGTGCTGCTCCTCGTCGACGCCTACGACGGGCCCCAGGCCCAGACGCGCTTCGTCCTGCGCAAGGCGCTGGCCCACGGGCTCAAGATCGTGATCGTCATCAACAAGATCGACCGGGAGAACTCGGAGCCGAAGAAGATGTACGACAAGGTCCAGGAGCTCCTCCTCGAGCTCAACGCATCGGAGGAGCAGTTTGACGCGCCGGTCGTCTACGGATCGGGCCGCGACGGGTACATGATGTACCACCTGGGCGACGAGAGGAAGGACATGTCCCCGCTGTTCCAGACTATCCTCGACCACGTCCCGCCCCCGTTCGCGAAGCCGAACGAGCCCTTTCACATGCTCGTCTCCAACATCGACTGGAGCGACTACGTGGGAAGGATCGCGGTCGGCAAGATCCTCGGGGGCACGGCGAGGCTCGCCGACGCGGTCTTCGTCATCCGCAGCTCCGACGGCTCGAGGACCCGGGCGAAGATCACCAAGGTGATCGAGTTCACCGGGCTCGGCACCGTTGAGGCGGAAAGCGCGAGCGCCGGAAACATCGTGGGGCTGTCGGGCTTCGAGGACATCGACATCGGCGACACGATCGCAGCCACCGAGGACCAGCACGCCCTGCCCTTCACGCCCATCGATCCGCCGACCCTCGAGATGCAGATCTGCGTCAACGACGGCCCGCTGGTCGGGCGCGAGGGCCGGCTCGTCACGTCGCGCCAGCTGCGCGACCGGCTGTTCCGCGAGCTAAAGACAAATGTCTCGATCAAGGTCGAGGAGACCGAGACGGCCGGCGTTTACGTCGTCAAGGCCCGGGGAGCCATGCAGATCGCCGTGCTCGTCGAGACGATGCGCCGCGAGGGCTTCGAGCTCCTGGTGTCGCGTCCCACGGTGATCGAGAGGAACGAGGGCGGAAGGCGCCTCGAGCCCTACGAGACGGTCTGGATCGAGGTCCCCGACGAGTGCGTCGGCACCATCGTCCAGAACCTTGCGAACCGAAAGGGAGTGATGACCGGCATGGAGAAGCTGTCCCACTCGACGATGATCGAGGCCACCATCACGACCCGCGGGCTGATCGGCTTCGAGATCGACGTAGTGAACGCGACCAGCGGGAGGGGCGTAATGAGCCACCTTTTCAAGGAGTACGGCCCCTACGCGGGCGAGGTCCTCACGCGGCTGACGGGCACCATCCTGGCGACTGAGGCGGGCGTGACGACGGCGTACGCGCTCGACGCCGCCCAGGAGCGCGGAAAGCTCTTCGTCGGCCCCGGCGAGGAGGTCTACGAGGGGATGATCGTCGGCGAGAACCCCCGCAACGAGGACGTCCCCGTGAACGCCGTGCGCGCGAAGCAGCTGACGAACTTCCGCTCGCAGGGCGAGGGCAAGGGGATCCAGCTGACGCCCCCCACCAAGCTCTCGCTGGAACGCGCGATCGAGTACATCGCGGCGGACGAGTTCGTCGAGGTGACCCCGAAGAGCCTGCGGCTGCGCAAGCGAATCCTGAGCGCGACCCAGCGCCGCAAGCAGGACCGAAGGAGCCGCCCCGCGCCGGCCCCGGTCGCGCCTAGCCAGTGAGCTTGGCGTAGGCCGCGGCGTCGAGCAGCGCGCCGGCCTCCGCCGGGTCCGAGGCCTTGAGCCTGAGGAGCCAGCCCGCGCCGTAGGGGTCCCTGTTGAGCGTCTCCGGCGCGCTGTCGAGGGCCGTGTTCACGGCCACCACCGAGCCCCCCACGGGGGCGTAGACGTCGGAGGCGGCCTTGACCGATTCGACCACCCCGAAGGACGCCCCCTTCGCCAGCGCCGCGCCGACCTTCGGCAGCTGGACGTACGTGATGTCGCCAAGAGAGGCCTGCGCGTAGTCGGTGATGCCCACCGTCGCGGTGCCGTCGCCCTCAGGCTTCAGCCATTCGTGTGACTTTGCGTAGCGAAGCGCGCCGGGCACGTTGCTCATGCCGTCTTCTTTAGCTCGACGAACGGGGGTTTGACGAGCCGCAAGTCGATCGGGCTTCCCCTGACTCCGGCCCGCAGCGGCCCCGCGCACGCGGGCGAATCGACGAGGGCCGTCCCGATCGCCTCGCAGAGCATGGGCGACAGCGTCCCCGAGAGGACCCGGCCGACGACGGCGCCGCCCTCGCCCTCCACGGCGGTGTCCGGGCGGACGATCCGCCGGTCCCCGGTCCTGAAGTAGACGACCCTGCGAGCCGAGCCCTCCTTTTTCTCGGCCGCGAGCGCCGCGCGGCCGCTGAAGTCGGCCCCCTTGTAGAGCTTGACGGTCCAGCCGAGGCCGGCCGCGAGGGGCGTTATCTGGCGGGTGAGCTCGTGGCCGTAGAGCGGGTAGCCCGCCTCGAGCCTCAGGCTGTCCCTGGCGCCGAGCCCGCAGAGCTCGAGGCCCCGGGGCCGCCCGGCCCCGAGGAGTGACTCCGCGAGCGCCGGCGCCGCGGCCGAGGCGTGGTAGAGCTCGAACCCGTCCTCGCCGGTGTAGCCCGTGCGGCTGACGATGCAACCGACTCCCGCCACGGCGGCCTCCGCGAAGTGGTAGTACTTCATGGGCGCCAGGTCGCGGTCCGCCAGCGACTGCACGATGGCGGCCGCGCTCGGGCCCTGGACCGCGAGGAGGGCCCAGTCCGCCGACCGGTCCGTCACGGCCACCGCGCGCCCCGCCGCCGCCGCCCGGATCCACTCCAGGTCCGTCGCCGTGTTGCCGGCGTTGACGCACAGGAAGTACCTGCCGGGGCCGCGCATGTAGACCAGCAGGTCGTCGATCGCCCCGCCGTCCGGCTGGCACATCGGCGAGTAAAGCACCCGGCCCGGGAACATCTTGCCGACGTCGTTCGTCACCAGCGCGTTGAGGAAGGCCCCGGCGTCGGGCCCCTCGACGTCGAACTCGCCCATGTGGCTCACGTCGAAGAGGCCCGCGGCGCGCCTCACGGCCCTGTGCTCCTCGAGGATGCTCCGGTACTGCACCGGCATCTCCCAGCCCGCGAAGTCGACCAGCTTCGCCCCGTGGGCCTCGTGGAAGTCGAAGAGGGGTGTGCGCTTGAGCTCGCCCATGGCCTATACGTAGCCCTCCAAACGCGCCCCACTGCAAGGCTCTTTTGTGGTCGGAAAACGGTCTGCGCGGCCTAGTCTGCGGAAATGTACCGGCTCCTTCTCCCGCTGGTGATCGCCCTGACGGTCGGCACCTCGTTCCTCTGCTCGCTCTTCGAGGCGATCGTCCTGTCGACGACGATCGCCGAGATCGAGTCCCTGAGGAAGGTCCGGCCGAAGTGCGCGGCGCTCCTCGAGAACCTGAAGCACGAGATCGACGCGACGATCTCGGCGATCCTGACCCTCAACACCGTCGCGAACAGCCTGGGCTCGGTGATCGTCGGCGTTCTCGCCTCCCACTACTACGGCGGGGGCGCCCTGGTCGCGATCTCGATCGGATTCGGCGCCGTGCTCCTGATCTTCTCGGAGGTGCTGCCGAAGAACATCGGCGTCGCCCACCGGCGCGAGCTCCAGCCGTACGTGGTCTACCCCATCGGCTGGCTCCGGCGGGTCCTCTCACCGGTCACGTGGCTCTGCGCGCTCGTGGTGAGGCCCTTTGTCGGGCCCCCGGCGAAGCTCCACGGTTCGGGCGAGGAGATCATCCTTCTCGCCGAGCGCGGCGCCCAGGAGGGGACGCTCTCGGCCAGCGAGTCGGACATCATCGCCAACGCCCTCTCGCTCGACAACGTGCGCGTCGGCGAGATCATGACGCCGCGCACGGTCGTGACCGCGCTCAACCGCTCCTCGTCGGTGGCCGAGGTCTTCAACGAGTACCCCACCCTGCCGTTCGGAAGGCTGCCGGTGTTCGGCAGGAACATGGACGACATCGTGGGGGTCGTGCGCAGGCGCGACCTGCTCAAGGCCAAGGCGCAGGACCAGGATGCCGGTCTCGTGGAGCACTTCATGCAGGAGGCGCAGTTCATCCCCGAGACGGCAACGGTCGGCAACGCGCTCCAGGTGTGCCTCAAGACGCACAACAAGCTTCTCGTCGTGGTCGACGAGTTCGGGGCGACGGCGGGCGTCGTGACGATGGAGGACGTCATCGAGCTCCTCCTCGGCCGCGAGATCTTCGAGAAGGACGACGTCGCCGTGGACATGCGCGAGTTGGCGCGGGCGAAGATCCAGAGGCAGGAGCGGCGGCGCCCATGACACCCGCGCTCGCGTACTGGGTCGACCGGATGGACCCGTTCCTCGTGCGGTTCACGGGCAACATCGGGATCCGCTACTACGGGCTCGCCTACGGCGTCGGGTTCCTGTGCGCGGCGTGGCTGCTGCACCGCTACGCCCTGGCCGGCAGGTCGCTGCTGCCGTCCTCCAGGATCGCCGACTTCATGCTCGCCGCGGTGGTGGGCGTCGTCGTCGGGGGCCGGATCGGCTCCTACATCCTCTACGACGGCTGGAGGAGCTTCGGCTCCGACCCGTTCGCGATCCTGCGCGTCTGGGAGGGCGGGATGGCGAGCCACGGCGGCATGATCGGCGTCGTCCTGGCGATCGCCTGGTTCGGGCGCTCGTCCAGGATACCCTTCCTGCACCTCGCCGACCTCGTGGCCTCCACGGCCCCGGCGGGCCTCTTCTTCGGCAGGATCGCCAACTTCATCAACGGCGAACTCTGGGGCAGGCCGTCGCAGGTGCCCTGGGCCGTTATCTTCCCCCGCAGCGCCCCCGCCGGCGAGCCCGCCCCGCTCGTCCCGCGCCACCCGTCCCAGCTCTACGAGGCCGCGCTCGAGGGGGCCCTTCTCTTCGCCTACATGCAGTGGCGCTTCTGGCGCAGCGGCGCGGCCCGCGCGCACCCCGGAAGGCTGGCCGGCGAGTTCCTGATCCTCTACGCCCTGGTCCGCATCGCGTGCGAGGTCTTCCGCGAGCCCGACGCCTCGCTCATCCTCGGGATGAGCCGGGGCACCTTCTACTCGCTCTTCATGATCGCGTTCGGCCTCTTCCTGCGGCTTCGCAGGGGCGAGGCACTGGCGACGCCCGGGACGTAGGGGCGCTACACCACCGTGCCCGGGGGGATCGTCGCCCCCTTGGGAACCACCAGGATGCCGTCGCGGATCACCACGGCGCCGCCGGCGTACACCCCGTCCCGGTTGGGCGCCGCGCACAGCCTGACGTTCTCGCCGATCCGCGCGTTCTTGTCGATGATGGCCCTGCGGATGTAGCAGTTGCGCCCGATGCCGAGGCTCGGCTTGCCCTTGGCCGCGTGCGACGCGATCTGCTCGGGCGTCTCGTAGTAGTCGGCGCCCATCACGATCACGTCCTCGAGGTCCGAGCCCTCGCCGACGTAGCCGCGGATCCCGATCAGGCAGTGCTTGAGCGACGAGTCGGTCACGATGGCCCCGTCGGCGACCACTATGTTGTCGACCCTGCACTTGTTCATCTTCGAGGCCGGCAGGTACTCGTAGAGGGTGTAGACCGGCATGGTCGCGTGGAAGAAATTGAACGGCGGAAGCGGCTGCGCCAGGGCCAGGTTCGCCTCGAAGAAGGCCTTCACGGTCCCGATGTCCTCCCAGTAGCCCTCGAAGACGTGCGCGAACAGCTTCCTCCTGTCGAGAAGGGCCGGTATCACCTCCCTGCCGAAGTCGACCATCGAGTTCTCGAGGGCCTCGGAGAGGACCGCCCTGTTGAAGACGTAGATGCCCATGTTGGCGAGGCAGCGCTTCTCCTCCGAGGGCTCCTTGAGCGTCCTCTCGACCGCGGGGCTCAGGGCCAGGCTCGCGATCACGGCGGGATCCTTCGGCTTCTCGACGAACTGCTGGATCGACAGGTCGTCGGCGACCCGCATGAGCCCCAGGCCCTCCAGCCTCGAAAGCGGGAAGGGCTTCGCCGAGATCGTGACGTCCGCGCCGGTCGCAAGGTGCTGCTCGATGATCTCCCTGAAGTCCATCCGGTACAGCTGGTCGCCGGAAAGGATCATGACGAGATCGTGCGGGTACTTGCGGAAGTGGATGATGTTGCGGCGCACGGCGTCGGCGGTCCCCTGGTACCAGTCCGCGCTCTTCTCCGTCTGCTCGGCCGAGAGGATGTCGACGAAGCCTCCTCCGAACGGGTCGAACTGGTAGGCGCCCTGGATGTGGCGGTGAAGGGAGGCCGTGTTGAACTGAGTCAGCAGGAAGATCCGGTTCACCTCCGAGTTGATGCAGTTGCTGATCGGGATGTCCACGAGCCGGTATTTCCCGGCGAGGGGCACCGCGGGCTTGCACCGCTCGTTCGTCAGCGGCGCCAGGCGCGTCCCGCGGCCGCCCCCCATGATCACGGCCAGGACGCGTTTTTGGGTGGTCATAGGAATTCCCTTTTCTATCTTGGACGCCTACATCGCCAGACAAAATCGCCGGCGTCAACCACACCCAATCCAACAACACCCATGTGCGGCATCGTCGGCTACGTCGGCAAGCGCAAGGCTGCGACCATCATCCTGGAGGCCCTCAAGCGCTTGGAATACCGCGGCTATGACTCGGCCGGGATGGCGATCGCCCAGGCCGGGGGCCTGGCGGTCGTGAAGAAGGCGGGCCGGGTCGAGTGTCTGATGAAGGAGTCCTCCAAGCTGCGCCTTAGCGGGACCGTGGGGATCGGGCACACCCGGTGGGCCACCCACGGCGCGGTGACCGACGCGAACGCCCACCCGCACGTGAGCAGCGACGGCAAGTTCGCACTGATACACAACGGCGTCATCGAGAACTTCAGCCAGATCAAGACCCTGCTCCTCTCGAAGGGCTACACCTTCAAGTCCGAGACCGACACCGAGGTCCTGTGCAACCTGATCGCCTGCCACTACGCGGAGGAGCCGGCCGCGCGCAACGGCGACAGCCCCTTCCTGGAGAGCGTGCGAAAGGCGCTGCGCAACGTCGAGGGGACGTACGGGATCGCCGTCCTCTGCACCGACTTCCCGGGGGAGGTCGTGGCGGCGCGCAAGGCCTCACCGCTGATCCTCGGCGTCGGGGACGACGAGTACATCCTCGCGAGCGACGCGTCGGCCCTCGTCAGCCGGACCCAGAACGTCGTCTACCTCAAGGACGGCGAGCTCGTCCACATCACGGGCAAGGACTTCGCGATCACGACGCTCGAGCAGGAGGACGTGCCGGCCGTGGTCGACCGGATCGAATGGGCGATCGAGGAATCCTCCAAGAACGGCTACTCCCACTTCATGGAGAAGGAGATCTTCGAGCAGCCCCTTTCGCTCGAGAACACCATGCGCGGACGCATCTCAGAGGACGGGAGCACGGCGGTCTTCGGCGGCCTCAACCTCACTCCGGCGGAGTTCCGGCAGGTCGACAGGTTCATGTTCTGCGCGTGCGGCACGGCCTGGCACGCCTGCCTGGTCGCCGAGCACCTGATCGAGCGCTACGCCCGCGTGCCCGTCGAGGTGGACTACGCCTCCGAGTTCCGCTACCGCAACGCGCCTCTCGACCCCAACACGCTCTTCTTCGTGGTCAGCCAGTCCGGCGAGACGATCGACACGCTCGCCGCCCTGCGCGAGGCGAAGCGCAAGGGCTACCGGGTCCTCGCCATCAACAACGTCGTGGGCTCGAGCATCGCGCGGGAGGCCGACGGGGGGATCTACCAGCACGCGGGTCCGGAGATCGGCGTGGCCTCGACCAAGGCTTTCACGTCGCAGCTCCTCCTCGGCGCCATGGTCGCCCTTTACGTCTCGCGGATGCGCGACATGAGCTTCAACGACGGGGTGGACTTCGTGAAGGCCCTGCGCGCAGCCCCCGAGCTCGTCCGGGCGGCCCTGGCCCAGGCTCCCCACATCCGGGCGGTGGCCAAGCGCTACGCCCAATTCACGGACTTCCTCTTCCTCGGGCGCCTGTCCCTCTTCCCGATCGCCCTCGAGGGCGCGCTCAAGCTGAAGGAGATCTCCTACATCCATTCCGAGGGCTACCCAGCCGCGGAGATGAAGCACGGGCCGATAGCGCTCGTCAGCGGGAGGTGCCCGAGCGTCTTCCTCGCGCCAAAGGGAGAGATCTTCAACAAGATCGTCTCCAGCATGCAGGAGATAAAGGCGCGCGGCGGGCCGGTGATCGCGATCGCGACCGAGGGCTGCGAGCTGCCGACCGGCCTCGCCGACGAGGTGATCCCGATCCCGGACTGCCACGAGGCCGTGCTGCCGATCGTCGCCGCCGTTCCGGTGCAGCTGCTCAGCTACTACATCGCCGTCGAGCGCGGCTGCGACATCGACAAGCCCCGCAACCTGGCCAAGTCCGTGACCGTCGAATGAGCATGGAGATCCACCCGACCAAGGAGGAGTTCCGGGCGCTCGCCGGCAGGGGCAACGTGATCCCGGTGTACGCGGACCTGATGGCGGACTTCGAGACGCCGGTTTCCGCGTACGCGAAGCTCCGGGCCCACGGCCCGGCGTACCTGCTCGAGTCGGTCGAGGGCGGCGAGAACCTCTCCCGCTACAGCTTCATCGGCTGCCGCCCGCGAAAGGTGATCGCGTGCGGGCCCAGGGTGGCCGAGATCCGCGAGCAGGGCCGCCCCGCGCGCCAGGTGCCGGCGCCCCGGGACCCGCTCTCGCTCGTCGAGGAGGAGATCCGGCGCTTCCGCCCGGTGAAGCTGCCCGGGCTGCCGCGCTTCACGGGCGGCGCGGTCGGCTACATCAGCTACGAGTACGTATCTCGGATAGAGCCCACGGTGCCCCTGGCGCCGCGCGACGAGCTCAACATACCGCTCATCTACTTCATGTTGTCGGACACGCTGCTCATCTTCGACCGCGCGAAGCAGACCCTGCGCCTCTGCGTCAACGCCCACCTCTCCGACGCGAGCGCGGCCGGGGCCGAGTGCGCCCGGTCGGCCGCCGAGACGGAGCTGCGCGAGCTCTTCGCGATCCTGAGCCAGCCGAGCGCGCTAGCCCCGGCCCCGCTCGCCGACGCGCCGGTCCTCGAGACACCCGTGGGCAACTTCACCCGCGCGGAGTACGAGAAGCTCGTGGAGAGCGCCAAGGAGTACATCAGGGCCGGCGACATCATCCAGGTGGTCCCGTCCCAGAGGTTCAAGCGCCCGTTCCCAAAGGCCCCCCTGGACCTCTACCGGGCCCTCAGGACGGTGAACCCGTCGCCCTACACGTTCATCCTGGACGCCGGCGACTTCGCGCTCGTGGGCGCCTCGCCCGAGGTGCACGTGCGCCTGACCGACGGCCTGGTCGAGATCCGCCCCCTGGCGGGCACCCGGCGGCGCGGCCTGACGCACGAGGAGGACCTAGCCCTCGAGAAGGAGCTCCTCGCGGACGAGAAGGAGCGGGCGGAGCACCTGATGCTCGTGGACCTCGCGCGAAACGACATCGGGCGCGTCTGCAGGTACGGCTCCATCAGCGTCCCGGACCTGATGTTCGTCGAGCGCTACTCGCACGTGATGCACATCGTCTCGCAGGTGGAGGGGCAGATAGCCGACGGCAAGAACGCCTTCGACCTGATGAGGGCCACCTTCCCGGCCGGCACCGTGAGCGGGGCCCCGAAGGTGCGCGCGATGCAGATCATCGCGGAGAAGGAGCCCGTCCAGAGGGGCTTCTACGCCGGGGCGCTCGGGTATTTCGGGTACGACGGCAACCTTGACTCCTGCATCACGCTGCGCACCGCACTGCTCAAGGACGGCATGATATACATCCAGGCCGGGGGCGGGGTCGTCGCCGACTCCGATCCCGCCGCGGAGTACCAGGAGACGGTCAACAAGGCCGGCGCGCTCCTGAAGTCCGTCGAGATCGCCCTCAGGTCCTAGGCTGGGCGCAGCGCCAAATGGCGCGCCGTATCCCGCAAGGTGTGCCATAATTGCCCATTTTCTGGGCGATGTTCACGCAACCTTCACAGTGGGGCGCTCGTCCAGCGCTCCGGTACGGATTAGGCTTATCTATGGGAACAATCACGCCTTTTAATCCTCAAATTGAGATATACTCTCAATGCGCACGAAAACCAAAGCCGCCCAACCTTCAATAGACCGGGACGAGAGCAACCGGGCCGTCGCCGCCCCCGAGGCCGCGGCGCCATTTGACAGCCCGCCGTCTTTCCTCGAGAAGCCCGAGCCCGCCGAGGCCCCCTCCGACCTGCTCGACCGTACCAACCTGCAGATCTACCTTCAGGAGATCGGCAAGACCGCCCTCTTGACCATCGAGGAGGAGATCGCCTTGGCCAAGCGGATCCGCCGCGGGGACAAGTCCGCGCGCGACCACATGATCAAGGCCAACCTGCGCCTGGTCGTGAAGATCGCGATGGACTACAAGGATTTCGGCCTGCCCCTCCTCGACCTGATAAGCGAGGGCAACATCGGGCTCGTCAAGGCCGTCGAGCGGTTCGACCCGCGCAAGGGAGGAAAGCTGTCGACCTACGCCGCCTGGTGGATCAAGCAGTCGATCAAGAGGGCGCTGGCGAACCAGTCGAAGACGATCCGGCTTCCCGTGCACCTGGTGGACAAGATCTCCCGGATGCGCAAGACGGCGATGCAGCTCTCCGAGCGCTTCGGCAGGGAGCCCACGGACGAGGAGCTTGCGATCGAGCTCCAGATACCGACCTCGAAGGTCGCCCACTTGAAGTCCGTGAGCGTGCGCCCCGCCTCGCTCGACGCCCCGGTCGGCGACGAGGGGGACTCGGGCACGTTCGGCGAGATCGTGGGCGACGAGAACGCCGTGAGCCCGTTCGACCACCTGCGCGACAAGAACCTCAATCTCGACCTGCACTCGATGGTCGGGTCCCTCGACAAGCGCGAGGCCGAGATCATCCGGATGCGCTTCGGCCTCGACGGCAACGACGAGCTGACGCTCGAGGAGGTGGGCCGCCGCTTCAACGTCACCCGCGAGCGCATCCGCCAGCTCGAGTACATAGCGCTCGGGAAGATGCGTCGCGCCATGGCGAAGAACGAGGCCGTGCGCAACGCCGACGAGGTCGAGCAGGAGGACCGCCAGCGCGACCGCATGACGGTCATCCGCGAGTTTATCGAGTCGAAGGCGAGGAAGAGCGGGCGCGCCGGCGCCGGCTGAGGCGGACGCAGGGCCTATTCGCCCTTCTTGGAGGCCTCGTCGAGGATGTCGCCGAGGTTCATCATGTCGTTGGTCGCGCCCCGGTTGAGGGCCTCGTAGGAGGCGGTCTCCGCCGCGAGCTGGTCGGCGCTGTAGTTGGCGGCCTTGATCGACAGCCCGAGCCTGCGCTCCTCGCGGTCGATCTTGATCACGCGCGCCGTGACCTTCTGCTCGGGCTTGAGGACGTCCTTCACCTTCTCGATCCGCTCCTCGCTTATCTGCGAGATGTGGACCAGGCCGTCGATGCCGTCCTTCAGCTCCACGAACGCCCCGAACGAGGTCACCTTCGTGATGGTGCCCTCCACGACGTCGCCGATCTTGAAGAAGCTGTCGATGTCCGACCATGGGTCGGTCGCCAGCTGCTTCATGCCGAGGCTTATCCGCTGCTGCTGGGGATCGATGTCGAGCACGATGGCGTCCACGTCGTCGCCCTTCTTCAGGACCTCGGAGGGATGGTTCACCTTGCGCGTCCAGCTCATGTCCGAGACGTGGACCATGCCGTCGATGCCCTCCTCGAGCTCGATGAAGGCCCCGTAGGTCGTCATGTTGCGCACCCTGCCGCGGACGCGCGCGCCAATCGGGTAGTTGTGGCGGACCATGTCCCAGGGGTTCGGTTCGAGCTGGCGCAGCCCGAGAGAGATCTTCTGCTCCTCCTTCTGGATCCCGAGGACGACCGCGTCGAGCTCCTGGCCGACCTTGAGCAGCTCTGAGGGCTTCGCGATGCGCTTGGTCCATGACATCTCGGTGATGTGAACCAGCCCCTCGACGCCCGGCTCGATCTCGACGAACGCGCCGTAGGGGACAAGGTTGACCACCTTGCCGCGGGCCTTCGCGCCCACCGGGAACTTGCGGTCGATCTCGTCCCACGGGTTCTTGGTGGTCTGCTTGAGGCCGAGGGAGACGCGTTCCTTCTCGCGGTTCACCTCGATGATCATCACCTCGATCTCCTCGCCCTGCTTGAGCATCTCGCTCGGGTGCGAGATCCGGCCCCAGCTCATGTCGGTGATGTGGAGCAGCCCGTCCATGCCGTCGAGGTCGATGAAGGCCCCGAAGTCGGTTATGTTCTTCACGATGCCCTTGCGGAACTGGCCGGGCTGGATGGAGTCGAGGAGGGCGCGGCGCTTCTCCGTGCGCTGCTGCTCGATCAGCTCGCGCCGGGAAAGGACGATGTTCTTCCTCTCGAGGTTGATCTTGAGGACCTTGAAGTCGTACGTCTGGCCGACGTACTGGTCCAGGTTCTTGGGCGGCTGCACGTCGATGTGCGAGGCCGGCATGAACGCGTCGACCCCGATCGAGATAATGAGCCCGCCCTTGACCTTGGCCTTGACGCGGCCCGTGGCGATGGAGCCCTCGGGAAACCTGGTGAGGATGTTGTCCCAGTTCTTCTTCTGCTCGGCCTTGTCGTACGACAGGATCGGGCTTCCGTTGCGGTCCTCGAGCCTCTCGACGAGCACCTCTATCGTTGAGCCTATCTGAAGCTCGCCGATGTCGATGAACTCGTTGGCGGGGATGACGCCTTCGGACTTGCCGCCAATGTCCACAACGACTTCGTTCTGGCGGACCTCAGTTATGGTGCCCGGGACTATTGCGCCTTCCTTGAGCTTGTCGAAGGACGACTGCGCGAGCAGATCTTGCATTACGGAACTCATATGCGGGAACGGGTGGACGGCGCGCCTGCTCCGGAGCGATCCGGCCACCACGGCAGGCCTTTCGGCCACGGGTTGACGGTTGGGTTTGATTCGGGACCAGCGGGAGCATCGCGGCTGCGCCGGTCCGGCCGATAGGAACTGCCGCGAATGTTCACAATCCCATCCGACCCGCCGATTCCGCAAGCACAATCTGCCCCGGATCGCATCCAGGCGCAGAAAAAAAGCGCAACATGCTAGTGACCTGATACTAGCGCCACCTAGCCCTTGGGCGGCGCATGGAGCGCGTTCTGGAGGTTGCGGAAGAAGACCTCGTAAAGGGCCGTGTCGCGAAGGGGCGTCTCGGTCGCCATCCCGGGGATGCTGGCCTTCGAGTCGGCCTCGATTATCTCGTTCAGCGCCACCGTCACCTCGGTGCCCTCCTCCCCCTCCGAGGCAAGCCGCACCCTCATGGATATCTGTCTCGAGCTGCCGGCGTCGTCCCCGCCGGTTATCGCGCTGAGCTCGTCAAGCTCGCCCTCGGCGGGCCCCCCCCGCACGAAACGGTAGCCCATCTCGCTGGCCGCTGCGCGGGCCGCCTCGTACGTCGCCCTCTGGTCCGCCTGGAACACCCGCGACCTGGGCGCCTCGCGCGGGCCGAGCGCGGAGCGCACCGAGTCCTCGACCCCGGACTCGCATCCCGCCGCCAGGGCCAGTGCGCAACATGCTGCGATTGCCGGGAGGATTCTCATGGGTTGGGCGCAGGCTGCTGCTGCGAGATGCAATGCAGGGTACCGAGGCCCCAGACCAGTTCCAAGCTATCAATTGGGACAACCTCCCGGCCCGGAAAGCACGAAGCGAGCACTTCCTGCGCCTGCCGGTCGCGCCGGGTCTGGCGGAAGGAGGGCATCAGGACCGCCCCGTTGATGACGAGGAAGTTCGCGTAGGTGGCGGGCAGCCGCCGGCCCCGGCAATACCGGGCCGCGGGCATCGGGAGCTCCGCGATGCTGAACCGGCCCCCGGAGGGCGTCCTAAGGGCGCGCAGCCGCTCGAGATTCTCGGCGAGGCTGCGGTGGTTCGCGTCACGCGGGTTGCGCTCGACGGCGGCCACGATGCCGCCCTCGCTGAAGAACCGCGCCAGGTCGTCGACGTGCCCGTCGGTGTCGTCCCCGAGGATACCCGCGCCGAGCCAAAGGACCGTGCGCACTCCGAGAAAGTCCTTTAGGTTGCGCTCGATCTGCCGGCGCGTGAGCCCGGGATTCCTGTTCGTGTTCAGCAGGCACGCCTCGGTCGTCAGCAGGAGCCCGCTTCCGTTGACGTCGATCGACCCGCCCTCGAGCACCATGGCGCTCTCGAAGCGGCGCAGGCCGAGGGCCCGCCCGATCCTTCGGGGGATCCGGTCGTCCAGTTCGAATGGGGCGTACTTCCTGCCCCATGCGTTGAACACCCAGTCCGTCAGGGCCACCTGCCCCGTGCGCGCGTTCCTCACGAATATCGGCCCATGGTCGCGGCACCACGCGTCGTTGGTGGGATGGTCGAAGAACTCGACGTTGGCCATGTCGGCCCCCGCCCGCGCGACCAGCGAGCGGGCCCGCGCCAGATGGCGCGCTGCGACGTTGATCCGCACCTTCTCCCTCCGGCTGATGTGCATGGCTATCTCGGCGAACTTGCCCGGGATCGGCCGGAATTTCCCGGGCCAAGTCGCGCGCTTGTGCGGCCAGGACAGCCAGACGGCCTCCTGGCGCTCCCACTCGGCGGGCATCCTGAAGCCGAGAGCTGCGGGCGTCTCGCGCGCGGCGGCCATGGTCGCGGCCGCCTAGTCGCGGAAGCGCCTCGACAGGTCGCCGTAGGCGTCGATCCTGCGGTCGCGCAGGAAGGGCCAGTGCGTGCGCGTGGCGTCGACCTCCGCCGTGTCGATCTGCGCGAGGAGGACCTCCTGCCTCGACGCCGAGGCCTGTGCGAGGATCTGCCCGCTCGTGCCGGCCACGAAGCTCTGGCCCCAGAACTCGATCCCGGCCCCTCCGGGCAGCTTCTCGCGCCCGATCCGGTTGCACACGGCCACGAAGCAGCCGTTCGCCACGGCGTGCGCGCGCTGGATCGTCTGCCAGGCGTCGTGCTGGACGGCGCCGTGCCTGCGCTTCTCGCGCGGGTGCCAGCCGATCGCCGTCGGATAGAGGAGGATCTCGGCGCCCTGGAGCGCGGTCAGGCGCGCCGCCTCGGGAAACCACTGGTCCCAGCAGATGAGGACTCCCACCCTGCCGAACCCCGTCGTCCACGACCTGAACCCGGTGTCCCCCGGCGCGAAGTAGAACTTCTCGTAATAGAGCGGGTCGTCGGGCACGTGCATCTTCCGGTAGATGCCGAGCAGCTTGCCGTCCGCGTCGATGATGGCGGCCGTGTTGTGGTACAGCCCGCTCGTCCGCCTCTCGAAGACCGACGCGATGACGGCGACGCCGCGCTTCCTCGCCAGCTCCTGGAAGGCGTCCGTCGTGGGCCCCGGGATCCGCTCCGCCAGCTTGAAGTTCCGGTGGTCCTCCTCCTGGCAGAAGTACCGCGAGCGGAAAAGCTCCTGGGTGCAGATTATGTTCGCGCCGCGGCGCGCGGCCTCGCCCGCAAGGGAGAGCGTCCTTCCAAGGTTGGCCGCCGGATCGTCCGAGCAGGCGTGCTGGAGAAGCCCGAGGGTGACCTTTCCCATCTCAGTAGACGACCTTGTTCAGCGGGTATTCGACGATGCCCTCGGCCCCGAGCGCCTTGAGCTTCGGCAGGATCTCCCGGACGACGCTCTCGTCGATGATCGTCTCCAGGGCGACCCACTCCGGGTTGCTGAGGGGCGCGACCGTCGGGTTGCGCAGGGACGGGACCGCCGCGATGATGGCCCCGAGCGCCTTCTTGGGGGCGTTCATCTTGAGGCCGACCTTGGACTCGGCCTCCAGGGCTCCCCGGACCAGCAGCGCGATCGTCTCGATCTTCCTGCGCTTGACCGGGTCCGACCACGCCTTCCTGTTTGCGATCAGCTTCGTGTTGGTCTCGAGGAGCGTGTCGACGATCCGCAGCTTGTTCGCGCGCAGCGACGAGCCCGTCTCCGTGATGTCGACGATCGCGTCGACAAGGTCGGGCACCTTGACCTCCGTCGCGCCCCATGAGAACTCGACCTCGACCGGGATCTTCTTCGCCGCGAAGTAGCGCCTGACGGTGTTCACCAGCTCGGTGGCGACGCGCTTGCCGGCGAGGTCCCCGGGGACCCGCACCGGGGAATCCTCGGTGACGCAAAGCACCCAGCGCGACTTGGTTACAGACGCGCGGCTGTAGATGAGGTCGCAGACCTCGACGACGTCGGACCCGTTTTCCTGGATCCAGTCGAGGCCGGTGAGCCCGCAGTCGAAGAACCCGTGCTCCACGTAGCGGCTGACCTCCTGGGCGCGGACGAAGCGCCCGTCGAGCTCCGGATCGTCGATCGACGGGCGGTAGGACCGTGAATCCGTTGTGATTCTCCACCCCGCCTTTGCGAAAAGGCCGCGGGTGGACTCCTCGAGGCTGCCCTTGGGCAGGCCCAGCATCAGAATGGGTTTTTTGTCCGGCACAGGGATCCAAGCTGTCGCCTGTCAATGGGATCGTTCAAGCAAAATGCTCGGGGCTCACACTGATTGACATCGATCCTCATCGATGTAAAAACTTCGTGACACCGGATATGCCAGTACCAGCGCCGACGCGGCCCAGCCCCAAGCCTCTCATCGTAGTCGTCGAGGACGAGACTGATCTGGCGAACCTTATCGCCCAGTACCTCGAGCGCGCCGGCATGCGCGTCCAGGTCTGCAACCGGGCCGCCCACGCGATGAAGTTCCTGCAGCGGAACTTCGCGAACCTGATCCTCCTCGACCTCGTGCTGCCCGACCAGTCCGGCTTCGAGCTCTACGAGGACCTGAAGGCGTCGAACATCACGGTGCCGGTCATCTTCCTCACCGGGAACCTCGAGGAGGCGAGCAAGATCCACGGGCTGGACCTTGGCGGGGACGACTACGTCACCAAGCCGTTCAGCTACGCCGAGCTCGTCGCCCGCATCAGGGCCGTGCTCCGAAGGGCCGACTACAAGGAGGACCTCAACCTGACGAAGAACGTCCGCGTGAGCGACGAGCCGTTCGACTTCTGCGGCGCGAAGATCACCCCCCTGCGCCTCGAGATCGCGTTTCCGGACGGGGAGATCGCCACGATCGGCCGCAAGGAGCTCGGGATCCTCTCCTACCTGAACGATCACCCCGGCGAGGTGATCACGCGCAAGGCGCTCATCCACTCGGTCTGGGGCCAGCACGCGGACGTGAGGAGCCGCTCGCTTGACCAGTACGTCGTCAAGGTTCGCGAGGTGTTCAAGAAGAAGGGCCTCGACCTTGCCGACTTCCAGACGGTACACGGCATCGGCTACATCTTCGATCCGAAGCGCACCTCGAAGAAGGGCTCCTGAGGGGGTCCGGGGCCGGCCCGCGCCGGTCAGAAGAGCTCCGGCTGTCCGTAGCGCTGGCGCGCCTCAGCGAGGGTCGACCTCATCTCCATGCCCTCGAGGATGGCGTAGAGCTCGCCCTGCTGGACGCTGGCGGCCTCGGCGGCCGGCGGCGGCAGAGACAGGTTGAGCGTCGTGACCTTCAGGTTCCTGCGGAGCATGGCGGCCGATGAGGCAACCAAGGCCCGGAACCGCTCGGGCTCGATTCGGCCCGCCGCCTGGATCACCCCCTCGAGGCTCCCGAACGCGCCGAGCCACTTCGCCGCCGTCTTCGGGCCCACCCCGGGGACCCCCGGGATGTTGTCCGAGGCGTCGCCGACGAGCGCCAGGTAGTCGGCGATCTGGGACGGTGGGACGCCGAACTTCTCGACCACCCCCGCCGCGTCCATCAGCCGCCAGCCGAGCCTGGGGTTGGCCGACGGGGGCGGCAGGATGATGCGGATCCTGTCGCCGACCACCTGCGCGAAATCCTTGTCCGAGCTGACGATCAGGACCTCGTGGCCCTGGCCGGAGAGCGTCGCTGCGTACGAGGCGAGCAGGTCGTCGCTCTCGACGCCGTCCTGCTCGACGCCGCCGAGGCCCATGGCGCGCGTGAGCGACTTGATCACCGGCATCTGCCTTGCCAGGGGATCGGGCATCTCCTCGCGCTGGGCCTTGTACTCGGGAAGCAGGGCCAGGCGGTCCTGCGCGCCCCCGAGGTCGAAGAAGACGAGCACCCTCTGCGGCTTCTCCTGGTCCTCGAGGCGCCACAGCGACTTCACCCACCCGTGGAGCGCGTTCGTCGGGAATCCGTCGGCCCGGCTGAGCTCCGGGATCGCGAAGAAGCAGCGGTAGGCGAGGTTGAACCCGTCGACGAGGAGCCACTTCGCCATGGCGGGGGGGCGCCCTCAGGCGCCGGTCGGGGCCGGCGCCGGCACGAGGGCCACCGCGTTTCGGACCGAGTCGGCCACCGTCGCAGGATGGCGCGCCTCCGCCTCCCCCCGTTCGTGGTTGAACCTCATCGAGACCGTCTTCGAGACGCCCCGCTCCTCCATCGTGACGCCGTAGATCGCGTTCGCCGCGGCCACGGTGCGCTTGTTGTGGGTGATGATGATGAACTGGGAGTCCTTGACGAACCTGCGCAGAAGCTCGGTGAAGCGGCCGATGTTCGACTCGTCGAGCGGCGCGTCGAGCTCGTCCAGGAGGCAGAACGGGGAGGGCTTGACCAGGTAGAGCGCGAAGAGGAGCGCCACCGCGGTCAGCGTCCGCTGGCCGCCGGACAACAGCAGCATGTTCTTCAGGCGGGTCCCCGGGGGCTGCACGACGATCTCGATCCCGCTCTCCAGGACGTCGCCCGCCTCGACGAGCTCGATGGAGGCCCGCCCGCCCCCGAAGAGCGTCTGGAAGGTGAACTCGAAGTTCCTGCAGACCTGCTCGAAGGTCACCGCGAACTGCTTCTGCGACGTCTGGTTGATCTCCTCGATCGCCGCCAGCAGCTCGACGCGGGCCCGGGTGAGGTCCGAGCTCTGCGCCTCCAGGAAGTCGTGGCGCTGCTTCAGCTCGGAGTATTCCTCGATCGCGACCAGGTTGACGGCGCCCATGCTCCCCATCCTCTGCCTGAGCGCCTCCACCTCGGCCCTGATGGCCTCCCAGTCCGTCGAGTCGAGCGCCGCCAGGTCCGCCTCGGAGGGGTTCTCCGGGCGCCGTTTCCTCGGGCGCCGCACAACGGCGGCGGCGTCCTCGTCCTCGTCAAGGTCGCGCGGCTTGGGCCCGGCCGGCTCGTCGTCGGCGCGCCAGAGCGTCTCCCTCCAGCCGACTGCGGCGATGTCGGTCTGGAACTCGCGCCCCACCTCCTCGGCCAGGAAGGCGGCCCGCTGGCGGCCCTCGGCCAGCCGGACCTCGTGCGCGCTCAGCTCCTCGTGCGCCGCGTCGGACTCCTGGCGGAGCGCGGCCTGCGACGCATCGAGGGCCCCGATCTGGCCCTCGACATCGACAAGGCCGGCGCGGATCTTCTCCACCTGCTCCTGCGCCACCGAAAGTGTGCTGGCTATCCGCTCGGCGCTCGAGCGCTGCTCCGCCTCCTCCCCCTCCAGGGCCGCCACCTGGTCGGTCCACGCCTCGATCTCGTGCTGGCGCTGGAGGAGAAGCTCTCCAATCTGGCCGCGGCGCCGCTCCATCTCGCCCAGGCCCCTGTCGATGACCTCCACCTTCTGCCGGCGCTCGGCGAGTTCGAGGCGGGCCTGGGAGACCGCCTCGCGCTTGACGTCCCTCTGCGCCCGCGCCGAGACCAGCCGGGCCTCGAGCTGCTCGATGCGCCCCCGGTGCGCAGCGGCCGCGGCCTCGGAGCCCGCGAGATCCGCCCTGGCCTTCTCCCAGCGGGCCTGCGCCTCGGCCCTCGCGTGCTCCAGGGACGCGAGCTCGCGCTCCATCCGCGCCACCCTCCCGGCCGACTCGTCGGCGCCGCGCCGCGCGTTGCGCTCCTCCGCCTGGGCGGCGGCGACCGCCTGGGTGGAGCTCATGACCGCCGCCCGGCGCTCCTCGAGCTCGCGCTCCGCGGCCGCGATCCTTGCGTTGAGCGCGTCGCTCTGGGCGCGAAGCCCGTCGTGGCGGAGCTGGTCCTCGGCGAGGAGCCGGGAGGTCTCCCTCAGGTCGATGTCGCGCTGGACGATGCTGTTTGCGCGCGCCTTCGGGTTGGCGTGCCCGCCCGAGACGAGCCCGCGCCGGTCGACCACCTCGCCCTTCCTCGTGGCGACCGCGAGGAATGGGAACTCCGGATGGGACCGCCAGTAGTCGAGGAAGGCGCCCAGGTCGTCGGCGACGTAGCACGAGGCGAGCACCGCCCGGGCGGGATGCCCCTCGGCGATCCGGTCGAGCGCGGCAATCGCAGGCGACACCCCCGGTGGAAGCGCCGGCGCCGGGCCGGCGCCTATGCCGAACTCGGCGATCCTCAGGATCACGGAACCGATCTGCTCCTGCTCGAGCTGTGCGAGGATCCTGCGCGCCGTAGCGACGTCGCTCACCTGGATCGCCTCGGCGGCGGAGCCCAGGAGCGCCTCGACCGCCGGCCCGAACTCGGGCTTCACCTCGATCCCCTGGGTGACCGGCGTCGCCGCGGCGCCCGCAAGCGCCCCCGCGAGCCTTCCCTGGAGGACCGCCTTCGCCCCCTCGCCGAACCCCTCCCAGCGCTCCTGCAGCTGCTGCAGGAGCCTCAGGCGCGCGCCGCGCTGGGCGATCTGCCGGTCGGTGTCCTGGAGCGTCCGCTGGACCTCGCGGAACTCCCGCGTCGCGTCGGCGACGCCCTGCTGCGCCGCCGCCGCCGACTCGTCCGCGCCGAGCTTCGCGGCCAGGGTCTCCTGCGCCCGGGAGGCGGCCTCGGCCGCGGCGGCGGCCGCGGATCCCGCCTCCCCGGAGGCCCGGCGCAGATCCGCAGCAAGCGCGTCGTGCCGGTGGATGCTGGTCTTCTGGTCGACCTCGAAGCCCGAGGTCTCCGTGCGCAGCCTGGCCACGGCGCTGTCGAACTGCAGGAGCTCGAACTTCGCCTGCTGGAGCTCCTGCTCAAGCCTCTTCAGCTCGCCCTCCGCGACGCCAAGCTCCCTGTTGTGCTGCTGGTAGACGGCGTCGCTGCTGCCGAGCAGGCCGAGCTGCATCTGCTTGTCCTGGGAGCCGGTGTCCACCTGGGCCGAGACCTCGCGCAGCTGCATCTCGAGCTCGCCCAGCGTGTCGCGGGTCCCGGCGAGCCGGTCCGCGAGGCCCGAGCGCTTGGTCCGCGCGAGGTTCGCCTCGCTCTCGGCGCGCTCCCTCTGCGACCGCAGGTCGAAGACGGCCTGCTGGGCGTCCTGCAGCCGCTGGTTGAGCCTGCTGCGGTCCGCCTTCCTCGACTCGAGCTCGCCCTGCTGGGCGTCGAGGGCCGCCCGGCGCCGGTCCGCCTCCGCCCGCAGGAGGGCGAGCTTGCCCTCGAGGGCGGCGAGCGACTCGAGGAGCGCACCGTGCTGGAACGCGCTCAGCGCGAGGCTGAGGTGGCGCAGGCGGTGACCGAGGCGCCGGTAGCGCATGGCCTTCGAGGCCTGCCTTCTCAGGCTGCCGATCTGCCGGGCGATTTCGGCGACCACGTCCGTGACGCGGGCCAGGTTCTGGTCCGTCAGGGCGAGCTTGCCCATGGCCTCCCTCCTCTGGCTCTTGTACTTGGTGATTCCGGCCGCCTCCTCGAACACAGACCTCCTCTCCTCAGGCTTGGAAGAAAGGATCTGGTCGATCTGGTTCTGGGCCATGATCGAGTAGCTCGTCCGGCCGACGCCCGTGTCCATGAAGAGCTGGTGGATGTCCTTCAGCCGGCAGGGCTGGCCGTTGAAGAGGTACTCGCCCTGGCCGTCCCGGTAGACGCGCCTGGCGATCTCGACCTCGTGGAACTCGCTGCCGAGCTGCTTCTCGCACTCCGTCAGGAGCATCGACACCTCGCAGAGCTGCGTCGGCTTGCGCGTGTCGGCGCCCTCGAAGATGACGTCCTGCATCTTGCTGCCCCTCAGCGCCTTCGGGCTCTGCTCGCCCAGGACCCAGCGGATCGAGTCCGCGATGTTGGACTTGCCGCACCCGTTCGGGCCGACGACGGCCGTCACGCCGGGTTCGAAAAGCAGCGTCGTCGGGTCCGCGAACGACTTGAAGCCGTGAAGCTTTAGAGCCTTTAGATACATTGGGCCCTACAAGTGGAGAGAGCCGCGCATTCGCGGGCAAACGCAAAAGGCGGCTTCACGAGTGGTCCCAAGGAAGGCGGACGTCGAGCCGCCGGTGCTCCCACACGCGGAACACCTCGAACATCTTGCCCGGATTGAGGATCCCGCGGGGATCGAGGGCGCGCTTCACCGCCCTCATCGCCCTGACCGCCGCCGGCGGATGCTGCAGCCTGAGGAAGGGAGACTTCGCCAGGCCGATCCCGTGCTCGCCCGAGATCGCCCCGCCGAGCCCGACCACCTCTCTCATCAGGAGGCGGACCGCGCGCGCAGCCGCGCGGCACTGCGCCGGGTCGCCGGCGTGGTACATGATGTTGACGTGGAGGTTGCCGTCGCCCAGGTGGCCGAACGTGGGGATCGGCAGGCCGGACGAGCGCCGCAGGCCCCCGAGGAAGCGGGCGAAGCGCAGGTAGCTCCTCATCGGGACGACCACGTCCTCGTTCAGCTTCGAGTCCCCGAGCTCGAACATGGCGGCCGAGCACCTGCGCCGCACCTCCCAGAGGCCCGCGGCCTCCCTGCGGCTCTTGGCCGCCCTGTGGGCGAGCCCGTGCCTGCGCGCCCACCTCAGGGCCTGGCCCCGCTGCTCGCGCACCTCGGCCGGCCCGCCGGCGAACTCAAGGAGGACGACCGGCCGGCGGGCCTGCCCCTTGAACACGCTCCTGCCGGTGGCGCGCTCCGCGCACTCGACCGAGTACCGGTCGAGGAACTCGCAGATCGCCGGCTGGACGCGCATCGCGAAAAGCGCCAGCACGGCCCTGAAGGCGTCCGGCTCCGTCCGAAACGAGACGAGGAGGGTCCAGCGCGCCGCGGGCCTCGGGATGAGCTTGAGGACGGCATCCGTGACGATACCCAGCATCCCCTCGCTTCCGATCCAGAGGTCGCGCAGGTTGAACCCGGCCGAGAACTTCTTGGTCGGCGCTCCCCACTCGACCCATTCGCCGGTGGGAAGGAACCCCTTGAGCGCGAGGACGAAGTCGCGCGTGACCCCGTACCTTCCCCCGTGCATCCCCCCGGCGTTGCAGGCGATGTTGCCGCCGATCGTGCAGTACCTCTTCGACGCGGGGTCGGGCGGGTAGAACCAGCCCCGCCTGTCGGCCGCGGACTGTATCGTCTCGACCCTCGCCCCCGCCTGGACGTGCGCAAGGCCCGCCTGCGCGTCGATCCGGACCCTGTTCCACCTGTGCAGGTCGAGCACCCAGCCCCCGCGCACAGGCGCGGCCGAGCCCGTCAGGCTCGTGCCCCGGCCCCTGACGGTGACCGGCACACGGTGCCGGTTAGCCAGCGCCAGGACCGCCGCGATGTCCGGGCGGCCGCGCGGGAACACGACCGCCTGCGGCGCGAACGCGATCTTGCTGCTGTCGAACGACGCGGCCCGCCTTGTGTCCCTGTCGGTTCGAACAACCCGCGGGCCGAGCTCGCTCCTCAGTTGCCTTGTGGCGGAGGAAAAATCCATCGGTTGCAGTTGCGCTACACGCCCTGGCGCGCGGGTGCAAGACCCGCTTCACCGGGCGGCCGGGCCGGGGCGTGGCGACCGACGCGGCCGGCGCCGCCGCCGCCCGGGCGAGCGCGGTGGACCCCGGTTCCCCGCATCCTTGGCCTATTGCTTGCCCGGCACTTCCCTGACCTCCATTTCGAGGTATCTTTCTATGTGTCGATCCAGGTCGGAGGCGCCTCCGGCGCACGCGGCGGCCTGAACGCGCTCCACCATTTCCGCGGACCACGCCTCCTCTTCGACCTGTTCGTTGATGAACCAGTGCATGAGGACCTGGGCGGGGGCGTCCTTTGCCGCAAGCGCCGCCTCGTAGACGGCGTTGACGCCTTGCGTGTTGGAGTGCTCCTGGGCCTGCGCCTGCAGGGCGACATCGAGCAGCGTCTCGAACTCCTGCTTCGGGGCGGGCAGCGCAGCCACCTCCGCCGCCACGCCGCGGTCGGTCAGGTGCTTGAGGATTCTCTCCGCGTGCGCGCGCTCCTCGGCCGCCTGCTTGACGAAGTACTTGCCGAAGCCCTTGAGGTTCCTGACATCGCACCAGACCGACAGCGCGAGATACGAGTGCGCGGCCGCGAGTTCCTGGTTGAGCTGGCGGTTCAGCTCTGCGATCACTTTCTGCGGGATTTTGGATTTGAGCATGACGGATGCGGGTTACTGGCCCCGAACAATCGGGACCGCACGGTCAACCGCAATGGCCCAATGGGCAAATCATGTTTTGGCTTTTTTTGCCTGCAGGCCCTGCCCGCCCTTCCTCCTGGGCCGGCGGATGCGGACAATGCGCAGCGGTCGGGTTATACCCCATCGATTGCGGAGGCCGGAAGGCGCATGATGGCCCGTCAAGGCAGATCCAAAAACAACCAACAAGGGTATCCATCATGGCAAAGAAAAGCAGAGGCGGCAGAATGACCGCAGCAAAGCGACGCGCCGCGAAGTCACGCGGTGGCAAGGGTCTCGTCAAGAATCGCCCGGCCGGCCGCAGGATCATGAGCACCTGAAGGCGCGCACCGCGGCTTCGGATAACAAAGGCCGCCGCGGGGCGGCCTTTTCCATTCCCACCGGCGACGAAGCTGAACGATCCTCTGGGTGCCGAGGGCCGACCACTGGCCTTGCGATCCCGGTTACGATAGAGACCCGATTCCCGCGGCGTCCCCGATCCGGGCAGTCCGCCGCGGAAGGCCGATTGCGCGCCCAATGGGCGGATTCCCGTCCGATTTGAAGCCCCCCTCGGGGCAGGCCCTGGCGCGAATGGCACAATCCTATTGGGTGGGTCAACACCCCATCGAATTCGGCGGACCGTAGCCTAGGATACGCGGGAACACGTGCCTTCCAAGAGGATGCCGCCCGCTTGGCCCGCGAGTTCGTGCCCGCGATCCAATTCAAGCCAGCCCCGCATCAACCCGCCAGCCCAGCCCGCCAATACCATGCGCCATTCGACCAAACTCTGGAAGCTCTCCGCGCTCTTCCTCATCTGCGCCTGCATGAAGCTCGACGCGCAGGAGCTGTCCCTCCTGGGGGGCATAACGTCCGAGGCGGGTGTCAAGAACTCGAGCTACACCTGGCAGATCGACTATCGCCAGGACTTCTACGAGAACTTCGCCTCCTCGATCGACTACATCAACGAGGGCCACGTGCCCGGCCACTATCGCGACGGAACGGCCTGGGAGGCGTGGGGAAACCTGCCCTTCCTGAATGGTCATGTCGCGGTCTCGCTCGGCGCCGGCGTCTACTACTATTACGACACGGAGCCTTTGACGGCCGCCAGCTCGGCCGATGTCCACGGAACGGCGCCCATCTTCAGCTTCTCTCTCACGGGATACCTCTCCGATCGGTGGTTCTATCGGGTGATGGTCAACCGCATCAGTCCCACGAGCGACATAAGGACAACGACCGCCGCAGTGGGCGTGGGCTACTGGTTCGGGCCACACCGGCGTCCGAAGGGCGAAGAGCCCAGCAAGGGCGCTTCGCAGGATGCGCAGTTCGTCACCGAGCCCCAGTTGACCGTATTCGGGGGGCAAAGCGTCGTGAACTCGTTCCTCAGCCCGAAGGCCATGGCGGGCGCGCTGGAGTACCGCCAGGGTCTGCTGCCGCATCTCGACGGGACGGCCTCGTTCACCTACGAGGGCGATCCGAAGATTGTCCGCCGCAGCGGGGTCGCCTTTCAGCTGTGGCCGGTCAACACCTTCTTTGACGACAGCACATTGGTCGGCATCGGGGTGGGCCCTTATATCTTCGTCGACCGCAAGCACCCGGCAAACTCGGGACAGACCTTGAATGTGGGGCTGAGCAATCCAGCCGCCGTGGCGCCTCTCATCTCGCTTACAATCGCAAGGCGGCTGTCCGATCACTGGATCGCCCGGGTGATCTGGGACCGCGTCACCAGCAATTACAACCGGGATTCCGACATCTTCCTGGTCGGGCTCGGGTACTCCTGGCGCTAGGCGCGTCTGTGGCGGCGCCGGGGGCGGCCGCCCGCGGATGCCGTCTGGCCGCCATCGCCCCCCCTGAGGGGGCGGGCGCCGACCTTTGGCGCTTGTTTTCCAGCGGTCGGGCCACGTAGCTTGCCTGGGCGGCGGCGGAGCGAGTCCGCCCTCCGCGCCGAACCCCAAATGAAGCTCCTTAATCGCACCCGCCTCCTGGCGTCGCTTTGCGGCGCCTCCTTGTTCGCCGGGCTGCCCTGCGCCCGCGCCGGCGAGCCGCCGCAGGCGGCGCCAAGTTACCCGGATCTGCCGAGCGAGACGCCGAAGAAGTTCCTGCCGTCCACCGCCAGCTTCGACTATGTCAGGCGGGAGGAGATGGTCCCGATGCGCGACGGAGTGAGGCTGTACACGGCGATCGTCGTGCCGCGGGGCGCGAAATCCGCGCCGATCCTCCTCACCCGGACGCCCTATGACGCCTCCGCCATGACCAGCCGGGCCGACAGCTCCCACCTCGGACCGGTCCTGGAGGGTTACGACAACATGTCGGAGATCATCGTCGAAGGCGGCTACATCCGCGTCGTCCAGGACGTGCGCGGCAAGCACGGCTCCGAGGGGGACTACGTGATGAACCGCCCTCTGCGCGGCCCCCAGAACCCCACGCCGGTGGACCACTCGACCGACACCTACGACACGATCGACTGGCTCGTGAAGCACGTCCCGGAGACCAACGGGCGGGTCGGGATCCTCGGGATCTCCTACGACGGGTTCCTGCCGCTGATGGCGCTCGCGCATCCGCACCCGGCGCTCAAGGTGGCCGTCGCGATGAACCCCATGGTCGACGGATGGATGGGCGACGACTGGTTCCACCACGGCGCCTTCCGCGAGCTCAACCTCGACTACATCTACGACCAGGAGGCGACCCGCAAGTCGGAGGAGAAGTGGTGGCGCAGCCATCACGACGAATACGACGCCTTCATGTCGGCCGTCTCCGCCGGGGAGATGGCCCGCCGGCACGGCCTTGAGCAGGTGGGCTTCTGGCGCAAGATCGTCGCCCATCCGAGCTACGACGCCTTCTGGCGCGACCAGGCCGTGGACAGGGTCCTCGCGGCCGAGCCCTTGTCCGTGCCCGTGATGCTGGTGCACAGCCTCTGGGACCAGGAGGACATCTACGGGGCCACCGCCGTCTACCGGGCCCTCAAGCCGAAGGACGCCGCCAATGACAAGGTCTTCCTCGTCCTCGGCCCCTGGTCCCACGGCCAGGAGGCCGGCGAGGGAAGCGCGCTCGGCGCGCTGAAGTTCGACTCCAACACCTCGCTCCACTTCCGCCGGGACATCCTGCGGCCCTTCCTCGACAGCTACCTCAGGGACGGCGCGCCCGCATCGGGCGTGGCCCCCGTGACGGCGTTCGAGACCGGCACCAACCGATGGCTGCGCCTTCCGGCCTGGCCGGCGGCCGGCGAGAATGGCGGGACGGTCCGGCCGACGCCGCTCTTCCTGCGCGCGGGCCTGAAGGCGGGCTTCGCGGCGCCGGACGCGGGCGAGGCGCCGTTCGACGAGTATGTCTCGGACCCCGCGAAGCCGGTGCCATTCCGCGCCCGCCCCATCCAGCCCGTCGGCTACGACAACGGCATGACCTGGCCCCAATGGCTCGTGGACGACCAGCGGGAGGCTTCCGGCCGGCCCGATGTCCTCTCGTTCGTTTCCGACGCGCTCGCGGTCCCCGTCAAGATCTGCGGCCAGCCGGTCGCGAACCTCGTCGCGTCCACGAGCGGCACGGACTCGGACTGGGTCGTGAAGCTGATCGACGTCTATCCCGACGAGGTCGCCAGCCAGCCGCAGATGGGCGGCTATGAGCTCATGGTGTCAGCCGACATCTTCCGCGGCCGCTACCGCGAGAGCCTGGAGCAGCCGAAGGCTCTCTTGCCCGACCAGCCCCTGCCCTTCCGCTTCGCCCTGCCCGCGGCCAACCACGTGTTTCTTCCGGGGCACAGGATCATGGTCCAGGTGCAGTCGAGCTGGTTCCCCCTCTACGACCGCAACCCGCAGACCTTCGTCCCCAGCATCTTCTGGGCGGCGCCGGAGGACTACAGGAAGGCCGTCCAGCGCGTCTACCACGCCCCGGGCCACGCCAGCTCAATCGAGCTGCCCGTCGCTGCCTCTCCCTAGCGCGCCCACTCGCCTCGACGGGCCGACCTAGCCGCCGGCGACCCCAGGCGGCAGAAGCCGGCGGATGTTTGACCCGAGGAGCGCCGCGCGCTCGTCGCCCCCCAGCCCCGCCCCGGCGATCTCGTCCAGGAACCGCCTGAACCCGGGCCGGCGGCTCTGCTTGGGATAAAGGATCAGCGGGTAGTCCGAGCCGTAGACGATCCTGCCGGCCCCGACCCGGTCCACGGCACGGCGAAACACCCCCGGGTCGTAGAGCAGCGGCGACGCGGCGGTGTCAAAGTACACGTTGCGAGGGAGCTCCGCGCTGGGTGGCGGCTCCCGTATCGCAAGGCCGCCGCCCCAATGGGCCAGGATGAAGGTCGCCTCGGGGTAGTCGCGCGCGAGGCGCAGGTAGGCGTCGAGCGGCGTCTCCGGGCCGGCCCGCGGCCCCGCCTGCGGATCGGTCGCGTGGAGCGTGATCGGCACCCGCCGGCGCACCGCCGCCGCGACGACGCGGCGCCACCACGGGCTGTCCAGGTCGAATCCCTGCGCCCGGGGCAGGATCTCGCCCACGCCGCACAGCCCGGAGTCAAGCGCCCGCTCCAGCCCGTCGATCGACTTCTGGCCCTCCGCGGGCTGGACGGCCGCAAAGCCGATCAGCCGGCCGGGATGGCGCCTTTGCCACTGCGCATGCCATCCGTTCTGCAGGTCGCACGTCTCCTGGCGCTCCCAGTACCAGCCCTGCATCACGCATGCGCCCACGCCCGCCTCGTCCATGTCGGCGATGAGCGCGTCGGGATCGGCCCACCCCTGGATGGAGCGCCTTCCCGCGGGCGCCACGCACTGCGTCCACCCGCGCTCGCCGCGCGCCCGGCCCCAGGCGGCCGGATCGGCCGCGACCTCCGCCGGGTACAGGTGAATGTGGGCGTCTACGATCCCGGTCTCGGCGGCGGGCGCCATGAGCTCAGGCGCCGGCCTCCATCGCGAGCCGGCGGCATCCGTCGACGTCGAGCTTGCCCGTCCCGAGGAACGGGATCGCGTCGACCCTGCGCACGATGCGTGGGATCCAGAGGTTGGGGAAGCCGGCGGCCGCGAGCCTGTCCTTTATCTCCGCCACCGAGAAATCAAGCGTCGTGATGATCACGAGCTTCTCGCCCTTGGTCTCGTCGGGGACACCCACGACGACGAACGGCTGGGTGTCACCCGGGTCTATGCCGAAGACCTCGGCGATCTTCTGCTCGATCGTCCCGTGGGGGACCATCTCCCCACCCATCTTTGAGAACCGGGCAAGCCTGCCCTCCACCGTGACGAAGCCGTCCTCGTCGATGCAGCCGAGGTCGCGCGTGACAAACCAGCCGTCCCGGAGGGCGTCTTCCGTGGCCGACCCGTCGTCGAGGTACTGCGAGAAGACGTTCGCCCCCTTTAGCCACAGCACCCCCGTCTCGCCGCTCGCAAGCTCCTCGCCCGTGTCCGGGTGGACCGCGCGCGCCGCCATCCCGGGCAGCATCCGCCCGACGGTGCCGACCTTCTTACCGATCTGCTCGTCGGCCGTAAGCGTGGTGACGGGCGGATGCGGCTGGTTCACGCTCGAGACAGGCGACGTCTCGGTCAGGCCGTAGCCCTGCAGGATCTCGAGGTGGAAGGCTTCGAGAAAGCCCCGGCGCAGGTCCTCCGGCAGCTTCTCCGCCCCGGAGACGACGATGTCGAGCGAGCGCAGGTCGGAGGGTTTCGCCCTCTTTAGCAGCGGCCTCAGGAACGTGGGCGCGCCGACGAGCACGGTCACGCCCTCCTCGCGGATCGAGTCGACCATGGCCCGCGTGTCGAGCGGGCTCGGCGTGGTGACGAGGCCGCATCCGCGGATCATGGGATACCACATCGTGATCGTGAAGCCGAAGCTGTGGAAGATCGGCAGGCAGCCCAGCATCGTCACGGTGTTGGGAAGGATGGACATGGACGAGATCTGCGCGAAGTTGGCTAGCAGGTTGCGGTGCGTGAGGACGACGCCCTTCGGGTTCCCCATGCTGCCGCTCGTGAAGAGGAGCGCCGCCTCCTGCCTGTCGCCCGTGCGCGGCAGGCCCATCAGGTCCGCGACCCACTGGTTCGGCAGCAGCCAGGCGGCCGCCAGCCACGGCAGCATCGCGAGCTTTCCGCCCGCCGCCTGGATCTCGGAGCGCAGGTCGAGCGAGCGCTCCGGCCACGGGAAGTCCGTCAGGCGCGTGCGCATCGCGTCGGCGGACAGGACGGTGCGGGCGCCCGAGAGGGTGATGCTCGACTCGGCCGAGGCGCGCCCCACGGTGAAGTTGAAGTTCACGGGGACCTTCCCCGCGCACACCGCGGCAAGGTTCGCAATCGTGGCGCCGGCACCCGGCGGAAGGACGATGCCGACGCGCTTCTCGGGGACCGTCGCCCTGAGCCGGCGCGCAAGCACGGCCGCGGCGGCAATAAGCTGGGCCGCCGTGAGCACCTTCCGCTCCGCCGTTCGGTCGACTAGCGCGACCGAGCCCGGGCGCCTCGCGAGAGCCCGCACCACCTCGCGGCCGACGTGCCTGCGCAGCAGCGGCCTCTCGTGGAACGCCACCGTCCCGAGCTCCATCAGCGCCTTGCGCGCCGCCGCCGTGTCGGCCTTCTCCGGGGGGATCGGCTCGCCGAAGACGACGCAGACCGGGGTCGGCATAAGGCGCGGGGACTTCCAGAGGTACTTGTTCCCGGCAAACGAGTACACGGATCCCCAGAGCCCGTCGATGGCGGCGGGAACGACCGGGACCCCGGCCGTGCGGGCCATGAGCTCGAAGCCCTTGCGTATCGCCATCAATTGGCCCGTGCGGGAGATCCCGCCCTCCGGGAAGACGCAAACAAGCTCGCCCTGTTTGAGCGCCTTGACCGTGCTCCGCAGCCACTGCGGGGACGACTCGGAGGTGAACACGATCGCCCCCGCCTTCTCGAAGATCCAGTCCAGGAGCCTGTAGGTTCCCGGTCCCCCGTAGGCGACGAACCGGAGCGGCCGCGGGCACGCGAGCTGGAGCACGACCGCGTCGACGTAAGAGAGGTGGTTTGCGATCATGACCGCGCCGCCGGAAGCCGGCACGTTGGACACGCCGATCACCTTGACGCGGTATAGGAGTCGCGCCAGGAGCCCGACGGGGATGTCGAGCCAGAGCGGGAGCGTGGATAGTCTTCTCATGGCGGCGGGCGCCGGGCCATAGCTCAAATGCGGCGGTGCTGCCGCCGCAGGGTCGACTGGACTCGACCCGTTTAGCACGGTGCCTAGGGGTTTCAAGACGCTGCTGAGCCCACCATAGCCTCGCCTCGGGTCATCTGCCGAGCAATTTGTCAATCAAACCGCTTCCCTTTCGCAGGGGCGCCTGGATGAGCATCTCCCGCCATTGGCTCTGGTCGACCTTCCTGAGCGTGCCGCCGAGGTGGATGGGCTGGTAGAGCTGGGTGTATCCGAGCTCGTCCTGCCCCTCCTTGAGCATCCCCACGGCCGACATGAACTTGGCGACGCGCCCCCGGACGGCGAGGTCTAGGTCCATGGACAGCGGCTGGTCCCGGATTTGAAAGCCCTCTTGGTATGTGATTCTCCCTGTGCCGGTTATGCGCTCCTCCGGGGCTATGAGCGCAAGCTCGGTGATCCGAATGCTCAAGTCCGGTCCTCGCTCCGCGGAGATGCTCATCTGGTCGTAATGAATCTCGGACAGCCCGTTCGCGGCCTCGACCAGGGCCTCGCCAATCTTCTCCGTCTTCTTCCCAAAGAGCGAAGTCACGGTGTCCAGAGCGCCAACGAGCTTTGACGGGATCTGTTTAACCGCCTCGGTCACATCGGTCCGGAGCACGCGGAAAATGCCGTCCTTGCTCGAGAGCTTGCAGTCGCCCTGCGCCCTGTCGAGGAGGTCGCCGAGGCCTCCTGCATCCCCCGAGAGGCGGCCGCTGATGTCAAACCGGCCGTCTATCTGCGGCAGGCCGTCCGGATCCATCGCGCGGAAAAGGGGCGCAGAAGCGACGTTGTCCACGGCCAGGCTCGTCCAGAACGCGTAGGGCCGGGCGGCTCCCGCGGTGAACCTTAGCTCGCCGTCAAGACGCGCGGCGCTTGCGTCCCCGACGCTGGCCGTGCCGGACTCGACGCGCAGCGAGGCCGGCTCCATGACGATCGCCCCTCGGACGTCGCGCATGTCGATCTGCGGGAAAGCGAGCTCCTTGAACCTGACCGAGAGCCGGCCGCGCACCGCCGGCCAAAACGGTGCGGCCCCGGCGGCGCGGGCGCCCGGGGCGGGCTCCGGCTCGGACTTGGGCGCGCCGGAGCCGCCCAGGGCCGCCATGGCCGCAAGGTCGTCGGCCGAGAGTTCCGCACCCGATAGCGCGGCGTCGATCAGCGGCACATCCCGGTCCGCCGAGAACAGGCCCGAAAGCATGAGATCGGCCGTCCTCGCCCCGTAGTCGAGGTGCAGGGGAATGCTGAACGCCGTGCGCCCATTCGCCTCGATGTCGGCCCGGATGTCCGAGGTGACTGACGGCAGGGCGACCGGCCCGCCGCCCGGCAGGCCGAGTTCACGGAGCGCCACCTTCACGAGCAGCTCGCGCGTCGCCCCGAAGCTGGCCTCGAAGCTCCCGGTCGCGTCCCCGCTCGCCAGCCGCGTGAGCCCGGCGGCTCCAGGCTGCTCCAGCAGGGCCGGCAGCCTCACGCTCCACGATCCCGCCGCCTTAGTGGCGGCTGTCGCCCCGGAGAGCCTGCCCAGGCGCGCCTCCAGCGAGACCATCTCTATCCCCTGGCTGCGCAACTCGAGGGGGGCCAGCTGGATCTGCCAGCCCTGCGGGGCATAGTCGGCGAGCAGGAACGCCGACACGTCGAGACCGGAGGCGATGGGCCGCCCCGACCTCGAGAGCGAGACACCTGACGCCGAGAGAGGCGCCCGGGTGCGCAGCGCGAGGCGCCCCTCCTCGGCCCGGATGACGAATTCGCCCTGGGCGTCGCTTCCTCCGAGGCCGAATCCGGGCATCGCCCCCATCAGCCAGGACAACGGGACTCCCTCTATCGAGATCCCGACCAGGTCGCCGGTCGGGCCGGCCACCTTGAGCTCGCCCGAGTCCGTGTTGAACTCGAAGGGCTGGAGTGCGCGAACGGACGCCGCCGGCGTGGCCCCGGACAGGCTCGCCTCGAGGCGGTCCACGCGCAGCGAGGCCCCGGCCAGGGCAAAGTCGAAATCGGCGGCGAGGTCGACGCGTCCCAGCGCGGCGAGGCTGTCGGCGACGACGCCCAGGCGGTCGGCCGACGCCTTTATCTTGCCCTGGGAGTGGAGGTCGCGCGTCGCCGTTGCGAGCTCGTAGCTGCCGTCGCCGGTCACGTTGAACGTCGGCAGGCTGCGGCCCAGCGCGAACGGCGCCAGGTCCGTGTCCTTCAGGTCGAGCCGCCACGCGCCTGTAATCCGGTGCGTGCTGCCCATGATCCGGGCGTCGATCGAGGCCACCCGCTCCGCTCCGCGGCTAAGGGACAGGGAGTAGGTCGTGCCGCCCGCGTCGCGCCCAGCCGCAGCCTCGCCGGACAGGCCGATCCCGCTCGGGAATCCACGGCCCCGGGCGGTCGCCTCCATCTTGATCCTCGCCTGCGTGAACGTTCCCGACGCGTCCATGGACGCGGAGAGCGTGCCCCGGACCGCGACGGCGGATACGGGCGCCGCGGAATCGTCGAGCACGGCGGTCGCGCCGCAAAGGAACCGGCCGTCGCGCCCCGCCGCCAGCCCGCCACCCGCGATCTTGACGCGGGCCCTGCCCATCCGCTGGCCCCCCTGGTCGGGGAGAACGACGCGGCCCTCGAGGTCGACCCCGTCGATCGACAGGTTGGCGGGCACGTTGAACGCCGCCAGAACGCCCGCCAGGGCGCGCGCGGCAACGGACCTTCCGGTCCCGTGAGCCCCGGCGCCCGGCGCGCCCGGCCGGCGCGAGGGGGCGAGGTCCAGGGTCCAGCCCTTAGCGACGAGGCTCCTGACGTGGACGCCCCTGCCGAGGCCGGCCGAGACGACCCCGAGTTCCGCGTCGGCGGAGGGCACGAGGAGGACGCCGCCGTCCATTTCGACGCGCAGGCCCTCGAGCGACATCCGGTCGAGGCCGACCGACAGCCGCCGCAGGGACGACCCCGGGCGCGCCACGGAGGAGATCAGGGTGCGCGCGGCCCATGTCTGGACCGTCGGGCTGAACGCGGCGCCCGCGCCCAGCACGAGCAGGCAGCCGGCGGCGCCGGCGCAGATGAGCAGTGTCTGCTTGGCCCTCATTTCTTCGGATTGCCGGGTGTTCGAGCCCTCCGATGGCGCCCCCGCGGGCGCCGTGTCAGGGGATCACAAGCGCGTCGCCAAGGCCGATCGCCTTCCTGACGTTGGCAAGGGCGACAAGGTAGTTGTAGTTGGCCGTCAGCTGGTCGGTCTTGGCCTGGGTGAGCGAGACTTGGGAGGTGAGCACGTCGAGCTGGGTCGACGAGCCGGCGTGGAACTTCGCCTCGGCCAGCCGAAGGGCCTCGGAGGCCTGGTCGATGGTCTGCTTCGAGGCCGTCACCAGCTCGGCCGCCTCCTGCAGCGATGAGATCGCCTGCCGGACCTCGACGTCGATCTCCAGCTCCTCCGAGGAGACGGCAATGCGGGCCTGCTCGACCTGCGACTTGGCCTGGCGCACCTTGCCGTAGGTCGCCCGCCCGTCGAAGATCGACCACGTCGACTGCAGCCCGAACAGCCACCCGTTGGAGCTCAGGCTCCCGAACGCCGGGTTGGCAAAGCTGAACCCGACCCACTGGTACGAGCCGACCGCCTGGAGGCTGGGATAGAGGCCCGACCGGGCCGTCGTCACCGATTCCTCCGCCGCGTCCTGGAGCTTGGCGAGGCGCCGGAGCTCGGGCCTGTGCTCGTGGGCCGAGGCGAGGGCCGCCTCGGAGTCGTAGCTTGCCGGCTCGAAGTTGAGGTCCCCCACAACCTCGGGGAACGGACCGGACCCAGGCGTCCCCAGCGACTGGCGCAGCTGCTCGATCGCGATGCGGTAGGCGTTGCGGGCCGTGATCAGGTTGGGCTGGGCGTTCGCGAGGAAGACCTTCGCGCGAAGCACCTCGAAATTCGATACGGTGCCGCTGGCGAACTGGTTCTGCGTGTCGGCGAGCTGGTGCTCGTAGAGCTGCACGTCCTCCTCTGCCACCCGGATCTTCTCCCTGGCCAGCAGGAGGTTGTAGAACTTGGTGCGCACGTCCAGCAGCGCTGTGTCGATGACCGTCTGCAGGTCGTAGGCCGCGGCGTCGCGGGTGAGCTTCGCGTTCTTGATCGCCGACAAAACGCCTCCGCCGGCGAAGAGCGTCTGCGTCGCCTGGAGCTCGACGTTCCAGAGGCTGGTCGAGGGCGGGTAAAGCTCCGATATGGACGCGCTGTTCCTCTGCCACTGGCCCTGCGCCGCGAGGTTCGGTATCTGGCGGCCCCTCACCTGGACGATCACGCCCTCCTGCTGGCGGATCGCCTCGCGCGCCTGCATTATGGCGTAGTTGTGGTCGAGGGCGTAGCCGATTGCGCCCCGCAAATCCAGCGGCGAGGGCGGCTGCGCCGCGGCCGGCCCGGCGCCCGGCCCGCCGACGGCCGGGCGCGCGGCGAATGCGATCACAATCGAGGCAACGACGATTCGTTTCATGCGGGAAGGGGTTTCCGATTCTCCGCGGCCGCGGCGACCGTGGCCTGCCAATCCCGGGTCTTTGAGTGGTCCTTCGCCACCAGCACGTAGACGCAGGGCAGGACGACGAGCGTGAAGATGGTGCCGACTGAAAGGCCGCCGACGAGGGTCAAGCCGATCGAGTTCCTTGCCGCGGCCCCGGCCCCGGTCACGAGCACGAGCGGGAAGTGCCCGGCCACCGTCGCGACGCTCGTCATGAGGACTGGGCGCAGCCGGATTAGCGCGGCATCGTGGACGGCCTCGATCTTCGGCTTGCCGGCGAGCTGGAGCTTGTTGGCGAACTCGACGATCAGGATCCCGTTCTTCGCGATGAGCCCGACGAGCGTCACGAGGCCGACCTGCGAGAAGATGTTGAACGTCGTCGTCCAGCCGTCGGTCCAGAACGGGATCCCGGGCACGGGGAACTTGAGGAACATGAAGATGGACGACCCGAACAGGGCGAGCGGGACGGAGCCCCCGAGAATAACGAGCGGGTCGCGGAAGCTGTTGAACTGCGCCGCCAGCACGAGGAAGATGAGGACCACCGCCAGGCTCATGGTGGTCCAGAACTTCGCGTTTCCGCCCTCCTTGCGAAGCTGGCGGGACTCGCCGGTGTAGTCGATCGAGTATCCCTTCGGCAGGATCTTCGCGCCCTCGCGCTCGTAGAACTTGAGCGCGTCGTCGAGCGAGACCCTCGCGGCGCCGCTGATCGTGACGGCGTTGAGCTGCTGGAAGCGGTTGAGCGAGCGCGGAATGGTCGTCTCGCGGATGGACGCCACCGTGCTCAACGGGACAAGGCTGCCGTTCGGGCCGGTCACATAGATCTTCTCAAGCTGGTCCGGGTTGAGCCGGTCGACGCGCTTGATCTGCGGAATGACCTTGTAGCTGCGCCCGGAGATATTGAACCAGTTGATGTAGTTCCCTCCCATCGCTGCCGAAAGGTCGTCGCCCACCTGCTGGAGATTGAGGCCAAGCGACGCCACCTTGTCCCGGTCGAGCACCACCTCCGACTGGGGCGCGTCGAACTTCACGTCGATTGTCTGGAAATTGAACATCCCGCTTGCCATGGCCCCGTCGGAGAGCTGCTTGGCGAACGAGAGGATCTCCTGGACGTCCGCTGTCGACGTCAGGACAACCTCGACAGGGAAAGTGCCGCCGCCCGGAAGGGCCGGGGGCAGGGCCAGGAGCCACTGGATCCCCGGGATCACAGAGACCTTGGGCTGCATCCCGGCGAGGATGGCCTTTATGGGCCGTTTCCTCGCCCCCCAGGGCTTGGCGACAAGGCCCCCGAACGCCTGGTCGGGAAACGTCGCCTGGAAGACGAAGTTCGTATCGGGGTCCGTGAAGCACGCCTTCTCGAGGTCCATCGCGAAGGGGACGTTCTGGTCGAGGGTGGAATTCGAGGCCGTCGTGCCGATGCAGAAGACGATCCCCTGATCCTCGGCGGGCGCCAGCTCCCCCTTGGCGTTTAGGATCATGAAGACCCCGGTCGCGGTGACGACGAACCAGATGGCGTAGATGAAGACGCGGTGTCCCAGGGCGAACTCGAGCACCCGCGAATAGCCGCGCCGGATCCGGTCGAAGGCGCGGGCGGAGACCGCGGCGAACCCGTGCTCCTCGTCCCCCTGCTTAAGCAGGTTGGCGCACATCATGGGCGACAGCGTGAGCGCGACGAAGCCGGAAATCGTCACGGCCCCGGCGAGCGTGAACGCGAACTCGCGGAAGAGCGAGCCGGTGAGGCCGCCCTGCAGGCCGATCGGGGCGTAAACGGTGGCGAGGGTCACCGTCATGGCGATGATCGGCCCCACGAGCTCGCGGGCCGCGATGAGCGCCGCCTCGAGCGGCGGGCTGCCGAGGGAGAGGTGCCGCTCCACGTTCTCGACGACCACGATGGCGTCGTCGACGACGAGGCCGACGGAGAGCACGATCGCGAGGAGCGTCAGCAGGTTCAGGGTGAACCCGAAGATCTGCATCAGGAAGACGGCCCCGACCAGCGAGAGGGGGATCGCCACGATCGGGATGAGGACCGACCTGACCGACCCGAGGAAGAGGAAGATGACGGCGACCACGATGAGCAGCGTGACGCCGAGCGTGTGGAAGACCTCGCTGATCGCGGCGTCGATGTAGGCCGTCGCGTCGTACGCCACCCTGGCCTGCATCCCCCCCGGCAGGTCCCTCTGGATCGAAGCCATCTCCGCGCGCACCAGGCGGATCACGTCGAGCGAATTCGCGTTCGGCAGGACGTAGATCCCCATGAAGACCGCCGTCTCGCCGGAGAACCTGACGTCGCTGTCGTAGTCCTCCGCCCCGAGCTCGACGTCGGCGACTTCGCGCAGCCTCACGATCGCGTTGTTCTGCTGGCGGATCACCAGGTTCTTGAACTCCTCGACCGAGCGCAGGTCGGTGTTCGTCGTGAGGGCGACCTGGACCAGGTTGCCCTTGGTGTTGCCGAGGGCGCTCAGGTGGTTGTTCGCGGCCAGCGCCGCGCTTATCTGCGACGGGCTGATGTTGAACGCCGCGAGGCGGTCGGGCTTGAGCCAGACCCGCATGGCGAACGTGCGCCCCCCAAGGATGTCGGCCCTCTGCACGCCCGCCACCGCGGAAAGGCGCGGCTGGACCACGCGCACGAGGTAGTCCGTGATCTCGTTGTGCCGCAGGTTCTCCGAGGTGAAGCTCAGGTAGGCCGAGGCGAACTGCGAGTCGGCGGACTGCACGTTGATGCCCGGGACCTGCGCCTCCACGGGGAGGTTGCTGCGGACCTGGTCGACCTTCGAGCTGATCTCCGAGAGCGCCTTGATCGGGTCGTAGTTGAGCTTAAGCCTGGCCGTGATCGTCGATAGGCCCTGCACGCTCGTCGAGGCGAGGTAGTCGATCCCGTCGGCCGCGGCGATCGAGCGCTCGAGGGGTGTCGTGATGAATCCCCGGACGAGGTCGGCGCTGGCGCCCACGTAGACTGTCGTGACGGTGACCGTCGCGTTCTCGCTCTGGGGCCACTGGCGGACATTGAGCGTCCGGTACGCCTGGACCCCCGCGATCAGGATCACGAGGTTGACCACAAGCGCCAGGACCGGGCGCCGAATGAATAGGTCGGTGAATTTCACGAGGCTCTGCGGCGCCTAGGGCGCGCCATCTAGGAATCGCTCGGCTTGGGCGAGTGCTCCGCGTTCGGCGCCTCGGAATTGTTCACGCTGACGATGCCGCCGGGCCTCAGCCTGAACACGCCCGACGTGACGATGGTGTCGCCCGGCTTGAGGCCCGAGGTCACCGCGACAAAGTCGCCGCGGCGGGCGCCGGTCCGGACGATCTGCTGCCTGACCACGAGGCTCACGGCGCCCGTCGCGCCGTCGGTCCTGCGGTCGACGACATAGACCGAGTCCCCGAACGGAGCGTACAGGATCGCCGTCGCCGGTATCGCCAGGACCTTGTCCGCGGCCGGCAGCTCGACGGCGACATCCACGTACATCCCCGGATGAAGGCGCTCGCCGGGGTTGGACACGGTCGCCTGGACGCGCACGTTGCGCGTCGAGGCGTCGACGTCCGGGCTGATCGCCGAAATCCTGCCCTCCACCGGCCCACTGGCGAGCGCGTCGCCGGAGAGCCGGACGGCAAGGCCGGCCGCAATCTGGCTCAGCTGGCCCTGGGGTAGGTAGAAGTCGACGAAGATCGGGTCGAGCGCCTGGAGCGAGACGATCGCGTCGCCCGCCTTGAGGTTCTGGCCCAGGTTCACGAGACGGATGCCGAGGCGGCCGGTGAAGGGGGCCTTGATCGTCTTCTTCGCTATGGTCGCCCGGATGTTGTCCGCGGCGGCGATCGCCTGCTTGTAGGTCGCCGCGTCCGCATCGAACTGGGACTGCGAGACGGTGGCCTTGGCGAGAAGTTCGCGCGTGCGCTCGAGGTTCACCCTCGCGAGGTCGACGCCCGCCTCCGCCGAGCGCAGCATCGCCTCCTCGACCGACGTGTCCTGCCTCACCAGCACGTCGCCGGCCTTGGCGGCGCTTCCCGCCTCGAAGTCAATCTGGACGATCTTGCCGTCGAGCTCGCCCGCGACGGTCACGCCCTGGACCGCCGAAAGCGAGCCCACCGAGGTGAGCACCTCCGGCCAGCTCTCGAGCCGTGCGTCGGAAGTCGACACCGACTCGGGCGGGGGCGCGAAGTTCGCGCTTTGCAGCGCCACGATCTGGCGCCATTTCACCACGGCGATGAGCCCCAGGACCAGCAGCAGGACGAGGGCGCTGAGTGCAGTCTTCATTAGATTGGACGAAAGAGGCCGTATTGCGGACGATTCACTCGGCCGCCACCGTCAGGTGGGGGGCCGCCCCGGCCGCCGCGGCGGGGCGCTGCCCCGCGACCTTCTCGAGGAGGCGCACGAGCGTCCTGCGCTCGCTCTCGGACAACGGGGCCATGAGCGCGGCCATCCGCTTGAAATGCCCCGGAAGGATCTCCCTCAGGGTCGCGTGGCCCTTGGGCGTGATGTGCACGCGCATCATCCTTCGGTCGTCGGAGTCGTGCTCGCGGGTCACCAGCCCGTCGCGCTCCAGGGCGTCGACCAGGCCCGTGATCGTCGCCCGCGTGACGCCCGCCTTCTCGGCGAGCTCGGCCGGCGTCTGGGGGAACGATCCGCCCCCGAGATTCTCGGAGAGAAGCATGAGCACGGTGAACCGCCCCGGGGACATGTTGTGTTCGTTGAAGAAGTCCTCGCTCTTGCGGTAGGCCTCGTCCCCCGCGCGAAGCAGATGCAGGAACGCCTCGCACGCCGACGGATCCATGTCCGGGAAGCTCCGAGCGGCCTCAAGCAGGCACTCGTAGCGGGGAAGGTCCTTCAGCGTCAGCAGTGGCATGTCTTGTGGAGGTCGGCGGCTTTCGGTTCCCATGAGGGAGCCGGGTAGTTAGGCGGCTAATCATCGCCATTTCAAGCGTCAAATGGCGGGCCCCACGGGACGGCCAGAGGCCGCCCGCTCCGCGCTAGGCGCCGAGCGAGCGCGCCGCCGCCACAAGCGCCTCCGCGGTGATTCCGAGCTCCTTGAAGACGACCGGAGCGGGCGCGCTCAGTCCAAACCGGTCGATCCCGACGACCGCGCCGTCGAGCCCGACGTACTTGCGCCACAGGCCCGTCACCCCGGCCTCGATCGCGACGCGCCGCCGGCACGCCGGCGGCAGGATGCTCGCGCGGTACTCGCCGGACTGGCGGTCGAAGATCTCGAATGACGGGACTGAGACGACGCGCGCCCCGGCGCCGAGCTCCCTGGCGGCTTCAATGGCGATCTGCAGCTCGCTGCCGCACGCGAGCAGGATGACGCTCAGAGGCGCCTCCTCCTGCACCGCGACATAGGCGCCCTTGAGGACGCCGGCCCGCCGCACGTGGGGAGGGATCTCGTTCAGAACGGGTACCGCCTGGCGAGTGAGCGCGATCAGCGTCGGGCCGTCCGTGCGCTCCAGGGCGGCCGCGAAGGCGCCCGCCGTCTCCTCTGGATCGGCCGGCCGGATGACCTCCATGCGCGGAATCAGCCTAAGCGCGGAGACGGTCTCGGCGGGTTGGTGGGTCGGGCCGTCCTCCCCGACGCCTATGGAGTCATGCGTGTAGAGGTAGATCACCGGCAGCCTTGCCAGCGCGGCGAGCCTCATCGCCGGCCTCGAGTAGTCGGCGAACACGAGGAACGTCGCGATCGAGGGCCTGAAGAGGCCGTCGTAGGCGACCCCGTTCGCGATCGATGCCATCCCGTGCTCGCGGATGCCGAAGCGGATGTTGCGCCCGGCCCTGTTCGTCGCGTCGAAATCCTTGTCGGCGGCGATGTAGTTGTATGTCGAGCCGTAGAGGTCGGCGCTCCCGCTTATGAGCAGCGGCAGCTCGGCTGCGAGGGGCTGGAGGACCTCCCGGCCCGCCGCGCGCGTTCCGGCGAGCTTCGCGTCCGGCGCAAAGAGCGGGACCTTTGTCAGGAGGTGGGCCGAGCTCGGCCTGGCCTGCGAGGAGTCGAGGAGCGCCGCCTTGTCCGGATTCGCCTCCCTCCACGCTCTGTAGGTCTTGTTCCAGCGGTTGTAGGCCCTGATGAGCCTGCGCCTGTGCCCCTCAAAATAGGCGCGCACGTCCTCGCTCACGTAGAAATGCTGGTCCGCGGGGAGCCCGAGGCCCGCGCGGGCGGAGTCGGCGAACTTGGCGCCGCCCTCCCCGTGGGCCTTCTGCGTGCCCTGCACCTCGGGGATCCCCTTGCCGATGATGGTGCGCGCAACGATGAACTGCGGCCTTCCGCTCTTCGCCTTCTTCGCCCTGTTGAACGCCTTGAGGAAGGCCGCCATGTCGTGGCCGTCCACTGTCTGGACGTCCCACCCGATCGCCTTGAACCGCGCCGCCGTGTTCTCGCTCTGGGTCATGTACGCCATGGCGTCCAGCGTGACGTCGTTCGAGTCGTAGACGAGGATCAGGTTGTTGAGCTTCTGGTGCCCCGCGAATTCGACCGCCTCCATCGCGACCCCCTCCTGCATGCATCCGTCGCCCGCCAGGCAGACGACGTGGTAGTCGAAGATCGCCCGCCCGGCCTCGTTGAACCGCGCGGCCGCCATCTGGCCCGCGACCGCCATTCCGACGGCGTTTCCGACGCCCTGTCCCAGAGGGCCCGTCGTCGCCTCGACCCCCGGTGTCTCGCGGAACTCCGGGTGCCCCGGCGTCATGCTGTGCAAGGAGCGGAACTTGGCGATCTGCTCCATAGGGATGGCGAAGCCGGCGAGGTGCAGCCACCCGTAGAGGAACATGCTGCCGTGGCCGGCCGAAAGGACGAACCGGTCGCGGTTCATCCAGCGCGGGCTCGCCGGGTTCAGCGAAAGGGCGTGCCCGAAGAGCACCGCTCCCATCTCGGCGCAGCCGAGGGGAAGGCCGAGGTGCCCGGACGCGCAGGCATGCACGGCGTCAATCGCAAGCCCTCGGGCCTGGTTCGCCGCCTTCTGGAGGATTTCGGTCTGGAGGGTCATCGGGCGAAAATCCGACAACTCTTACGGCCCGTCAACCGAACAGGCTGGAATTCTCGCCCCGGCGGCGCCGCGCCGGGCGTCAGCCGTGCGCCGGCGCGGCGACGTGCTCCTCGGCGCGCCTGGTCTTCACGTTGACGGCCACCGCGGCCTTGCCGGTGCGGTTGCGCAGGTAGTACAGCCTTGCCTTCATGGGTTCGGAATCGAGCTCGACCTCGATCGCCTCGATGTTCGGCGAGTTGACCGGGAACACGCGCTCGACGCCCTCGCCGTAGCTGATCCGCCGGACGGTGAACGTCTCGTGGATGCCCGAGCCCTTCCTCGCGATCACGATGCCGGAGAAGATCTGGATCCTCTCCTTGTCGCCCTCCCTCACCTTCGTGTGAACGCGCACGCCGTCTCCGACCTTGAACGGCGGGATGCCGCTCTTCACCTGGGCCGCGGTGATCTCCTTGATGATTGGGTTCATGGCTGGTGCCTTGTTTGTGTTTGATTTAAAGTTACTTGAGCAAGTCCGGTCTCACCTGGCGCGTCTTTTCCAAGGCACGGGCCGCACGCCACTTCTCTATCTCGGCATGGTTGCCGGAAAGCAGGACTTCCGGCACGGACATGCCCCGAAATTCGGCGGGACGCGTGTATTGAGGAAAGTCGAGCAACTTGCCGGTGAAAGATTCGTGCGTCAACGACTTTTCCTCGCCTAGGACGCCGGGTATGAACCGGCTGAGGGCGTCGACGACGACGGCCGCGGCCAGGGTCCCGTTCGTGAGGACATAGTCGCCTATGCTGAGCTCGAGGTCGATCACGGCGTCGCGGATCCTCTGGTCGACGCCCTCGTAATGGCCGCTCAGGAGGACCAGATGCCGCTCCTTGGATAGCCTGAGAGCGACGGCCGGCGCCAGGGGGACCCCGTCGGGCGTCAGGTAGATCCGGACGCAGCCCGGCGTCTGCAGCTCCTCGATCGCCGCGAACACGGGCTCGGGCTTGAGCACCATGCCCGCGCCTCCGCCGAAGGGCCGGTCGTCGGCCGTCCGGTGCTTGTCGGTCGTCCACCTGCGCAGATCGTGCACCGAGACCGAGAGCAGGTCACGCTCGAGGCCCTTGCCAAGGATGCTCTCGGCAAGGAAGCCGTCGAGCATCCGCGGAAAGAGCGTCAGGATGTCGATGCGGGGCATGTGGCCCCACCCTCCCGGCGGCGAACCGCCCTAGCTGGCGGTCGCCGGGGTCGTTTCCGTCGCCGCTTCCGGCGCCGGCTGCGGCGCCGCGGGCGCGGCCGATGCCGCGCGGCGGGCCCGCTTGATCATTGAGTGGAGCGTGTCCGACGGCTTCGCTCCCTTGGAAAGCCAGTAGTCGATGCGGTCGAGCCTCATGTTCACCTGCTTGCCCTTCGTGCGGGGGTCGTAGGTGCCCAGCGTCTCGACGGCGTCGCCATCGCGGCGCGAGCGGGTCTCGGCCACCACGATGCGGTAATGCGGCTGATGGGTGGTGCCGAAGCGGGAAAGGCGGATCTTGAGTGCCATGAGTGCGGATTGCCGGTTGTGTTCTTCTCGGAAAAGAGGCCGATAACACCTTCGGGCGCAGTTCCTGTCAAGCATCGTGAGCGCCGCCGCCGCCGGGGGCCTTTGCCATTGACCGCGGACCGTCCGGGGAGGAGCGTCGGCCCTCCATGCTAAAGGCCGGCATAGTCGGGCTCCCCAATGTGGGCAAGTCCACCCTGTTCAACGCCCTTACGCGCTCGCGCAAGGCGGAGGCGGCCAACTACCCGTTCTGCACGATCGAGCCGAACATCGGGGTGGTGTCGGTGCCGGACGACCGCCTCGAGGTTCTGCGGGGAATCGCCAAGACGAACGTCATCATTCCGGCGGCGGTCGAGTTCGTGGACATCGCCGGGCTCGTGGCCGGCGCCAGCAGGGGCGAGGGCCTCGGCAACCAGTTCCTGGCGACCATCCGCGAGGTGGACGCGATCGTGCACGTCGTTCGCTGCTTCGAGGACCCGGACGTCGTCCACACCATGGGCTCGATCAGCCCTGCCCGCGACATCGAGGTCGTGGCGACCGAGCTGATTCTGTCCGACCTCGAGGCGGTGCAGAAGAGGATGGAGAAGACCCACAAGAGGGCGAAGAGCGGCGAGAAGGAGGCGGCCGCCGAGCTCGCCCTCCTCGAGCGCCTGGCGCCGCACCTGAACGCCAACAAGCCGGCCGGCACCCTCGCCGTCCACGAGGAGGAGGCGAGGCTGATGCGCCTTTTCCAGCTCCTGAGCGCGAAGCCCGTCATCTACGCCTGCAACGTGGCCGAGGCCGACCTCGCGTCCGCGGAGACGATTCCATTTGTCCAGGGCGTGGCCGGCTTCGTTCGCGCACACCACGACGCCGCCTACGTGCCGATCAGCGCGAGGATAGAGGCCGAGCTGGCCGACCTGGCCCCGGACGAGGCAAAGGCGTTCCTCAAGGACCTTGGCGTCGACGATTCGGGCGTGTCCTCCCTGATCCGCGCGACGTACTCTCTGCTCGGCCTGCTGACATTCTTCACGGCGACGGAGAAGGAGGTCCGGGCCTGGACCATCAGGAAGGGCTGGAAGGCGCCGCAGGCCGCCGGGGTGATCCACACGGATTTCGAGAAGGGGTTCATCAAGGCCGAGATCGTGTCGTACGCCGACCTGGCGAGGCTTGGAAGCGTCGCCGCGGCGCGCGAGGCCGGGAAATACCGGCTCGAGGGCCGGGAGTACGCCATCCAGGACGGCGACGTCGCCCTCTTCAGGTTCGGCACCTGAGTGGGCCGCGGCAGGGCGCGAGTCACGGCGGTGGCTCGTCGGACCGGGAGCATGGCAGGAGCTCGGTTACCCAGACGTTCGGGCAATCTCCGGCGTGGGCCGCCGAGCCCTGCTCCGGACAGCGGTCCATCGCCATCCGGTTTCGCGCGCGCCGGCGTGGCAGTTCGCTGCAAACGGGAGCAGCGGCCCTCTGCAAAAAATTCCTGCGCCACCAAATTGCGACGGCATGAAAATCCAGAAACTTATGGGGCAACCTGCACCGGCACTCTGGCGAGGACCGGGCCGCCCGTTGCATTCATTCGGCGTCATAAAGCCCCCTAATACAGCCTCAAGACACGCCGTTGACTGGATGGCCTGATTCTGCAGCGTGCCTGTTCCCCAATGTCAGCGACGCAGCCACGTTTTCAGGCCGGAGGGCCTGATCAAAGACGAGGCGGTAGCGGTAATCTCGGGCGCGTGATCTCATTTCTGACGGCGGGCGGACTTGTTTTCGCCGCGACAGGTCCGTCATCAGTCCACGCTCAGGCTGTGACCGCCACCGTGGCTGCCGGGACCACCCCTTTCTTTGCCGCCCTGAATCCGGCCACCAACAAGGTCTATATCGCAAACAAGGCCGACGGCACCGTTACCGTGATCGACGGCCTCACGAACGCGACCACCACCGTAACTGTTGGAACGACTCCCGTTGCCATCGCGGTCAACCCGGTCACCAACAAGATCTATGTTTCCGACTACGGTGGGAGTTCCGTGACGGTGATAGACGGAGCCACGAATGCACCGACCAACGTAGCAGTTGGGTCTGCTCCCGGTGGCATCGCGCTGAATCCGGTGACCAACAAGGTCTATGTCGCCAACTTCAACGCCGGCAACGTTTCGGTGATCGATGGGGCCACGAACACCGTGACCGCCACGGTGACTGCGGGAGCATGGCCCGGGGCCGTCGCCGTCAACCCGGTGACCAACCGGATCTACATAGCCAACCAAGAATCCAACACCGTCACGGTGATCGACGGGGCCACGAACTTGTCCACCACTATTCCCGTCGGAATTCAGCCCGTCGCCGTGGCAGTAAATCCCGTGACAAACCAGATCTACGTCGCCGACAACAATGGCGTCTCCGGCACAGTAACGGTGATCGACGGGGCCACGAACGCCGTGGGTGCCACGGTGCCCGCGGGAAACACTACCCTCGCCGTTGCCGTCAATCCGGTGACGAATATGATCTACGTCACCAACGCCAACAGCGGCAACGTCACCGTGATCGACGGGGCGTCGAACACGGTGGCGGCCACGGTGACCGCGGGAACCGTCCCCTATGGTGTCGCGGTGAACCCGGTGACGAACAAGATCTACGTCGCCGACAACACTGCCATCGGCACCGTAACGGTTATCGACGGGGCAACGAATGCGACGACCACCGTGACAGCCGGATCAAGCCCCAAGGCCGTCGCGGTGAACCCGGTGACTGACAAAATCTACGCCGCCAACGAAGGCAGCGCAAACGTGACGGTGATCGACGGCGCCACGGATGCGCCCGCCACCGTAGCCGTCGGATCAAGCCCCGAGGCCGTCGCGGTGAACCCGGTGACCAATCAGATCTACGCGGTCAACAACGTCAGCAACAACGTGACGGTGATCAACGGGGCCACGAACGCCTTGGTGGCGACCGTTGGGGTCGGGGGCTATCCCGATGCCGTCGCGGTGAACCCGGCGACCAACATGGTGTACGTCGTCAACCTGAACGGCACGGTGACGGTGATCAACGGGGCCAATAACATGGTCGTCGCGACCGTGCCAGTCGGGACCGACCCCTTGGCCGTAGCGGTGAATCCCGTGACCAACAAGATCTACGTCGCCAACGAACAGGGGATCACCTCTGTGACGGTGATCGATGGGGCCACGAATGCGGCGCACACGGTGACGGACCCGTTGGGGGGAAACGCCTACGCCATCGCGGTGAATTCTGCGACCAACATGATCTACGTCGCCAACCACGGCAGCGGCAACGTTACGGTCTTCAACGGGGCCACGGGCACCGTGGCAGCGACCGTCACTGTCGGAGAAGACCCTGTAGCCGTCGCAGTCAACCCCGTGACCAACATGGTGTACGTCGCCAACGAATACAGCTTCACCGTGTCGGTGATCAACGGGGCGACGAACATGGTCGTCGCCTCGCCCGCCACGGACGCCAATCCCCTTTCCGTCGCGGTCAACCCGGCGACCAACACGGTCTATGTCGCCAACTACGAGGGCCGCGCCGGCGCCGGCGACGCCACCGTGATCAACGGGGCGACGAATGCGGTTATCGCCACCGTGGCGACGGGGGGCAATCCCTACGCCATCGCGGTCGACCCGGCGACCAACAAGGTCTACGAGGCCAACAACGGAGGCAACAACGTGACGGTGATCGACGGGGCCACGAACACCGCGATCGCCAACGTGGCCGCCGGAAGCTTCCCCTACGCCGTCGCTGTCAACCCGGTGACCAACAGGATCTACGTCCCGAACCAGGGCAGCAACACCGTGACGGTGATCACGGAGCAGCAGGTGCAAGGCGTTCCGCTGAGCGCGAGCATCACGCCGCTCGCGGGAAACCAGACAGAGACCCCGACCCCGAACTTCAATTTCGTCGCGACGAGCGCGTTCAGCCCGACGGCGCCCGCGCCGCAGAACGTCTTCTTTCAAGTGGACACCTGGCAGGGTCCCTGGACTCTGGCGACGTTCGGAAGCTCGATAAGTGGCGTGCTGCTCAGCAGCGCGACGACGTCACCGCTGCAGCAGGGGTTTCACATCCTGTACGCCTACTCCGACGACGGCCAGGATGCCACGTCGGTGCAGGTCGACTCGCCGCTCATCAGCAACATAGCGGCCTACGGATTCCTGGTGGTGCCGGCGGTCGCCACGCAATTCTCGGTCAACGCGCCGGCAGAGGTGACCCAGGGCATCCCGTTCAGCGTCACGGTCATGGCCACGGATTCACTGGGCGACACGGTGTCGACCTACAGCGGGACCGTGCAGTTCACGAGCACGGATCCCGCGGCTGCGCTGCCCATGCCCCCCACCCCTCTGACCAACGGGACCGGGACATTCACGGTGACGCTGAATACTCCTAGCCCCCCCACCGAAACGATCACGGCAACCGATTCGGTCACACCTTCCATAACCGGCACTTCCGCGGCCATCACGGTTGGCACAGGGGCCGCAACACACTTCACCGTTTCTGCTCCGGCAGCTGTCACCGCGGGCTCCCCCGCAAGCGTGACGGTCACCGCGTTTGATGCGGCTGGCAACAAGGCGACAGGTTATACCGGGTTCGTCAGCATCAGCAGCAGCGATCCTGCCGCCGGGCTCCCGTCCCCCGGCATGCTTGCCAGTGGCGCGGGGGCTTTCTCGGTCACCTTTGGCACAGCCGGTTCCCAGACAGTCACCGCGACGGACACGGTCACCTCATCGATCACGGGGGTCTCGTCATCGATCATGGTCTACCCAGGGGCGCCGCCACCGTCGGCGCCCATCATCACCAGTGCGGCCACGGCCCAGGGCGTGGCCAACCTGCCGTTCAGCTACCAGATCACGGCCACCAACTCCCCGACGGGCTACAGTGCCGCGGGCCTGCCCGCCTTCCTGAGCATCAACACCTCCACCGGCGCGATAAGCGGCACGCCGACGGCAGCAGGCACCTACGTCTTCACGATCGGTGCCACAAACGCGGGCGGCACGGGCACCCTGCAGTTGACGGTCAACTTCACCGCGACGCCCCTCATCACCAGCTCCACCTCGGTCCAAGGGATGGTCGGTTCGGCTTTCAGCTACCAGATCACGGCCATCAATTCACCGACGAGCTACAGCGCCGCGAACCTGCCCGCCTTCCTGAACGTCAACACGGCCACCGGCGTGATCAGCGGTACGCCGACGGTGGCGGGCACCTACGTCTTCACGATAGGCGCTTCAAACGCAGCCGGCACGTACATTCTGGCGTTGACGATCATAATAAATCCCGCCCCACCGCCGCTTTTCTCGCCAGTCATCATAGCGAACCCGAACCCGCAAGTCGCCCTGGCGGGCGGCACCGCGAGCTTCTCGGTAAGCGCCATCGGGAATCCCGCGCCCACGTACCAGTGGCTCAAGAACGGCGTCGGCATTCCCGGCGCCAATTCCGCGACGCTCGCGCTGTCCAATGTTCAAGACAGCGACGTCGCCGTGTACTACGTCATCGTCAGCAACCCGGAGGGAGGCGTCCAGAGTTCGTTTGCCTTCTTGGAGATCTCCGCCGCGGCCACCGCTCCCGTGATCACGGAGCAGCCGGTCGACACGGCCGCCGTCGTCGGAGACACGGTCAGCCTGACTGTGGCCGCCGAGGGTGTCCCTTCGCCAACCTACCAGTGGCTCTTCAACGGCACCGCCATCCTGGGTGCGACGAACCCGGTTCTCACGCTGTCGGGCCTGACAAACGCCCAGGCGGGGGTCTACAGCGTGATCGTCAGCAATTCGGCAGGCACCGTCACCTCGAATGCCGCGACCCTGACGGTCGGGAGCAGCACGTTTGCCGGAACCTACTTCGGGAATCTGAGCAACGGGGGGACCTTCGCCCTGTATGTCCGGGCCGACGACACGGGCGTGTTTCTGGGATACGCTCAAGGCTCCAGCACGCCCTACCTCGACCTCAACGTGGTCATCAACCCCGGCGGCGGCTTCACGGTCACGAGCTCTGCGAGCGTAGCCGGCGGCCCCATCCACACCGCGGCGGTCGGTCGCGCCGCATCGGGGCGCATCGCCCTTGACGGCGCGATCGGCGCCAACGGCGCGGTCAGCGGCTCCATCGGGGGGGTCACGTTCTCCGCGTCCCAGGCCGGGGCGGGTGAGACGGCCCCCATCGCCGGGTTCTACGAGGCCGGAGCGTCAAATGGCTCTGCGGAGACCTTCACGATCGTCGGCCCCTCCGGCCAATGCTTCCTGCTCGTGCAGACCTCGAGCGGATATGACGGCGGAGCGGGAACGGTCACCGCGGGCGGCATGGTCAGCGTCACGACCGCCGGCGGACAGACGTTTTCGGCGACAATCTCCGGCGGCACATTCCTCATGAGCGCCAAGCTCACCAGCGCAACGGGCTCGACGACGACCTTCACCGGGGTACAGGCGGGCTCCGCGGCGAGCGCCAGCCTGCGGATGGTCAATATTTCCTCCCGGGCCGCCGTCTCCGGAGGGGCCCAGGTCTCCATCGCCGGCTTTGTGATCGGCGGCCAGCAGCCGAAGACCCTGCTCATTCGGGCCGTGGGCCCGACCCTCGCGGGTTTCGGGGTGACCGGCGCCCTCGCCGCTCCGACGCTCACCCTTTACTCGGGCGCGATGGTGGTCGCCGCCAACACCGGATGGGGCTCGGCGCCCAACGCGCCCGAGCTGGCGGCCGCAGCCTCGTTCGCGGGAGCGTTCGCGCTGCCTTCGGGGAGTGCCGACTCGGCCATCCTGGCCACCCTGCCCCCGGGAGCCTACACGGCCATCGTCAGCTCTGCGACCGGCGCCCCGGGCATTGCCCTGGTCGAGGTTTACGACCTATCGGGCGCCTCCCCCGGCCAGGAGCTCGTCAACCTGTCCTCCCGCGCCTTCGCCGGTTCAGGCGAGAACAGCCTTATCGCCGGCGTGGTGGTGAACGGCGCCGCCCCCAAGCGCCTCCTTATCCGCGCCGCGGGCCCCGCCCTGGCGCAGTTCGGCGTCGCCGGGACGCTGGCCTCCCCGCAGCTCACCCTCTACTCGGGCTCCGCGGCCATTGCGCAGAACGCAGGTTGGTCCAGTTCGGCCGACGCGAGCGCCATAGCGCAGGCCGCGGCGTCGGTCGGCGCCTTTGCCTACGCTCCCGGCAGCGCCGACGCGGCCATCATCATCAACCTGCCGCCCGGGGCCTACACGGCGCAGGTGACCGGTGTCGGTGGAGCATCCGGGATCTCGCTCGTCGAGGTCTACGAGGTTCCTTGATCCAGTTGCGCGCCGCAAGACGCGGCCGTTGACCGGGTGCGCGGGCACCCGCAACCTGGCGTCGCGCAGCGATCCGCCACCCTCCTACCGTGAACCGAGGAATCCCCGTCACGCTCTTTCTGCTCGCCGCAGCCTTCTGCGGTCCGGCCAGGGGCGAATCATGGGACAAAGGCATTGCGGGCCTCTACCTCACGGTCGACGGCGGCGCCCAGGTCAGCGTTTCCCAGGGCCCGGACGGGGCCTACACAGGCAAAATCGTCTGGCTCAAAGTCGACAAGAGCCGGCT